>Ga0209016_1001370_pt1 | contig 19928 bp, 19 predicted proteins | sample EPASupsiteSAE305_FD_187265 | JGI IMG/M metagenome (GOLD analysis project Ga0209016, IMG submission 187265) | Bioremediated contaminated groundwater microbial communities from EPA Superfund site, New Mexico - SAE3-05 (SPAdes) (version 2) | ecosystem: Environmental > Aquatic > Deep subsurface >...
CATTATGAGGTTTAAAACCAAAGAGAAAGTGTTACTTTCAAACCTTCTTTGCGATGTATTTAACCGCTTCGAAAGCATTAGGTTTTATAATATCTGTTAATGTTTGTAATTGTTCGATATTATCATATCCGCTGGTCACGGCAACACACTCTATCCCTGCACGCTTGGATGCTTCAATATCTAACCGTGTATCTCCGATCATCCAAGTGTTCAATTTCGGGTTGCCCATCTCTCTTAGCGCTTTAAATATAGGCTCCGGATGGGGTTTGGGGTTCTCCACATGCTCACGCCCTATGAGCACTTCAAAATAGTGCATCAGTCCGAAATACTCCATCAGCTCACGCGAGTATACCCCTGTTTTTGTCGTCACAATTCCAAGCCGTGCAAAAGAGGCTGCTTCTTGAATCGCTTCTTTTGCCCCAGAAAGCAACATCGTTTTTTCTCTGGATATCTCACGATAATAAAGCTTATACGTTGCAATATGGGCTTGAATATGTGCATCATCCACCCCGACACCGCTAAACATGGTCTCTAACGTATGTCCGATTTGGGAGGTGATCATCGTATCACTGAGAGATGATTGCGCTCCATGCACTTTCATAGTATGGTGAAAACTCTCTAATATCGCTTCTGTCGAATCAATAAGTGTCCCGTCTAAATCGAATAAAATGATCTTCTTCAATGTTTTTCCCAGTCAATATAATCTTCCCAAATGCCGTTTAGTGTCGGTTTTATCCCTTTAATGGATCGGTTATAGACATTGATCTGATTTGGGATAACCAAAAAGAGATAGGGGTTATCTGCCGTAATCCGTGCAAAAATTTGACGTTGCAAAGAGGCAACGCTCTCTGTATCGGTTGAGTTTTCCATTTGCTCAATTAACTTATCCGTAACATCGGAGTGATATCCCACAAGATTAAAGCCTCCGGGAACGTCACTATCACTGTGCCATAATGCGTAAGGATCAGGGCTCAACGAGAGTGACCATCCCAATAATACCGTATCAAATTTTCGAGGAGCGACTACCGTATTTAAAAATGCCTGCCACTCCATTACCCGCAACGTCACCTTCACCCCGATATCAAGGAGCTGTCGCTGTAAAATTTCCGCCGCATACGGACGAATCGCATTGGAATTAGAGGTTGCAATCTCAAACTCTAAAGGGTGCATCGCATCATATCCCGCCGATTTCAGAAGTATTTTTGCCTTTTCAATATTGCGCACTGGGGCTTTTACATGATCATTAAAACCCTTGCTCCCTGGCAGGAATGGTCCGGTGCACACCTTTGCGTGTTTCAAAAACAATACATCAATCAACGCTTCGCGATTAATCGCTAATGAAAGCGCTTCACGTATTTTCGGATCTTGAAATTTTTTCAGTCTGAGATTAAATCCAAGATAGGTATAACTGTGGGAGGGGAGTTCGAGCGTAACAAAACGTTTGTGAAAAGAGTTATCCAATTGCCGTTCAAATTGCATCGGTTCTAGAGTATCCACATCGATTTGACCCGATTTAAGCATCAAGAAGCGGGTCATCGGATCAGCAATGACATGAAAGACGATTTTCTGGATTTTCGGACGATGCTCGAAGTAGTGTGAATTGGACTCTAACACAATCTGTTTCGAAAATTCTAATTTTTTCAGAATATAAGGGCCCGTTCCAACCGGTGCCGTATTAAAAGATGAGCCCATAATATCTTTTTCATTTTTCAAAATATGGTACGGGACAATCCCCATCATCCATATCTCTAACGCTTTAAAATAGGGTTTTTCATAAGTAACACGAAGGGTATAATCATCAATGATTTTAACGTATTTAATAACCCTAAAATCGGATGCATAGGGGGTAATGGTTGTGGGGGATTTAATCAGATTATAGGTAAACAGAACATCTTGAGCCGTGAAAAGTTTCCCATCATGCCATTTCACTCCGTGGCGTAGTTTAAACTCGATAAGTGTCGGTGTAATAAAACGGTACGATTCGGCTAAATCCCCGATGATTTTTTGACCGCTCTCATCGTATTTAACCAAAGAGTTAAACAAAAATCCGGCGATGGATGAACTCGCCGAATCGGTTGCGATAAGAGGATTGAGGCGTGCGGGATTAGAAGAAGCACTGAGATGAAGCGTCGAAGCAATCAGCCAAACACTCTGTAAAAGAAGTAGTAAAAATTTCAATCTCTACCCATTTTTTAGGTGAGATTATAGCATTATTTGGATTGGACGCGTCGACCGTTCAGAGGTTGACGGGGGGTAATTGTTAGCGAAAAAGTTGCGCATCCCCTCAATCTGAGCTTTAGTTGCGGATTTAACCTCTTTCATCACATACCACTTGACGTTTTATCAAAATAGCATTAAAAAAATGGCACAATAATAATCATCCATGTAACAATAAAAATCACTATACTGATCAAAACGGCTGCACTCCCTGCATCTTTTGCTCTCCCTGCCATTTCGTGGTGATCCAACGTCACCAGATCAACAACTCGTTCAATCGCGCTATTCATTGCTTCAGTTAGAAGCATCCCGCTTAGCGTAACAAACATAATAAGCTTGTTGGTTAAAGATGTTTCTATAAAAATAATAATAGGAAAAAGCAAAAATACTAAAATCAACTCAATTTTGAATGATGTTTCGGTTGTGATCAGATCCTGCAACCCTTTAAGGGCATAACGTGTATTTTTAAAAAAATGGTATCGCGGTTGATTTCTCAAAAAAACTCCTCATTTTCTTGGTTTTTTGTTTGGACATAAGCGGTTCCCCATCTAGATAAATCGATGAGTTTAACAATCCATAAAATAATGAACCATCCCATTACCATGGCAATAATCGTATGGCTGAGGAAATGATCTCCTTTGAGAATTTTATACCACCCCATACTCCAAGCAACCCCTAGAGAGATAATGAGTGCCGCATATCGTTGTCGTCTTGTCCGTGCAATCACAATCAACGCCAAAAGTGAAAAACCAAAACTTGCATGTCCCGCGGGCCAACAACGGATTCTGCTCTTTTGACAAAAATCTTTTGGATAACTGTCGAATACCCCAATATGCGGATACTCTCCCCCATACATTTGCCAATCTCTAGGACACGGAACATTGGTTACGGTTTTAAGCCCTACGATTGTCATAGGGACAAAAATTCCAGATAAAACTAAAATCAAAATTTCTCGTCGATATTTTTGCACCCATTGTTTTTTATAACCGATCACCAAGGTGATTAAGAGTAATGAATAAGCGACAATGAGCAATTTTTTAATACCGTCATACAGAATAAAATCAAGCCAAGGCCGCTCTCCTTTTACAATGAGCCATGTATGGGTTTGCACATTGTAAAAATGGTTTTGTATCCAAACGTCAATACTACCATTCAATCCAAACAGCAAGATAATCGCTGTTAAAAAGATAGATGTTGCTATAAGCGCTTTATTATTTGTGGATGCCATGCAAAATGTCCAATTCAGGTTTATAAATACTACTCGTGATTTCAGCAAAGTTCAATACCGTATGAAAATACGAGTCATGGTTTAATGGCTGCGAAGCTTTCTGCCGGAGTTTTATTTTATCCACTTCAAACCGTTTTCCAAACCACATAACCGCAGGAACATGTTTTTGAGCTTCAGGGGCAATAGCATATGGAAAGCCATGTAAATAAAGCCCTTTTTCACCAAGAGATTCACCATGATCACTGACATAAAACATTGCCGTCTCAAATTTATCATCGTGTCCTTTTAAAAAGTTGATCGTTTTTGAGAGAAAATGATCCGTATACAATATAGCGTTATCGTATGCATTCGTGATCTCCTGTTCAGTACATTGTTCAAGTTGATTACTTTTACATACAGGAGTGAATTTCTCAAATGCTTTGGGATAGCGTTTATAATACGCCGGTCCATGATTTCCCATCTGATGCAATACAATCACTATATCCCCTTTGGGATGGGCTTTGATATATTCATCCAAGCCAATTAGCATCCCCTCATCCCTACACTCTCCCTCTTCACACATTAAATTATTTTTGGGATCTTTAAAGTCCTGATATTCAGCACGAAGCGCTACCCCTTTTGAATCAGAGTTATTATCTCTCCATAATACGTTAACTCCTGCATGTCCTATAACATCCAAAACATTTTCGATATGTTCCGCTTTCTCACCATCATAATTATCCCGAGTTAAAGAAGAGAACATGCATGGAACCGATACTGCCGTCTCGGTTCCGCACGAGCTAAATTGAGTAAAATTGATAATATCCTCTTTTTTTAAAAGCGGGTTGGTTTCACGGGAATAGCCATTAAGTGAAAAATGATCCCATCGTGCAGCTTCTCCAACAACCAAAATCACCAGTTCCCGATCCACATCGCTCTCAGGTATAGCCGCATCTTTGCCGATAACCTGAAGTCCTGTGTAAGGGTGTGAGAGGGATTTTTGGACATAATGACCTACTGAATAGAGATAATAGGCTGGATTAGCATAATAACGCAAAGGTTTATGCTCTCTAAAAAAAGAGGTGTAGTTTTTATTAAAAGTAAGCAAGGCAATAACGGCAATCCCAAAAGCCATACCTAATAGTTTCCCTTTTTCAATTATCTGTTCTTTGACAAAAGATGGTTCAATCTGGATACGATACACAATCCATGATGGAATCACTCCAATAAAAAGTATATACAACACCAGTGAAAAGCTTAAGAGATCGGATGATTCATTGATATTTGTTTGTAAAATATTATCGATCATATGGGTATCGATAACGACATCATAGCTATCCATAAAATAAGCAACAAAAGAAGATAGTAAAAGCACTATAATTAAAACAGGTTTCGTAGCTCTTGACCATGTAAATAGTGATAAAAGAATTATGCTGACACTGATTAGCAATATTCCTAGTGAAATAATAAAACCTATATTATTCCATGTCAGGGGATATACCTCGACAACATGTTTAAAAAATGCCACATTAGCAACAAGTGTTAAAAATAACGAGATAAAAACGATTAATTTCCATTGATCAATTTTTGAATTTAAAAAAAAGAACATATCCACTCCATAAAAAAGATTCAACATTATAATTAGTTGAATACAATAGTTTGTAAACGATTTCTGTTATCCGTTTATATTCTATAATTGCGTATTATTAATGATTAGGAACCTGACTGTATGCTTCGTGAACTCCTCAAAATTTACCTCCTCTTTATCGCCCTCTTTTTTCTCGGACGGTTGGGACTCTATGGCCTCTACTTCGATCGTTTAGGGGATATCAGCTTTACTGAATCGCTCTTATCATTTCTGTACGGTTTAAAACTCGATACGATGAGCGCCTCTATCATCCTTATCATTCCGGCACTTTTGCTCTCTATTACCCCTCAGATTCTCGCGAAATATGTAGGACGGTTTCTGAGTGGCTACGTCCTTGTTTTTCTCCTTATCGCTCTGTATATCGAAAATGCCACCTTTCCGTTTGTCGCTCAGTATGATGTCCGCCCAAACTACCTTTTCATCGAATATCTCAAATACCCCAAAGAGGTCACCTCGATGATCCTCAAAGAGTATCCGCTGCAATTGGCTGTCGCACTCGGTATGCTTATTGTTATGGCGTGGGGGTATCTGCGTTTCTCACCACTGCGTTTGGTGGAAGCGATCCAAACCCCTCTGTGGAAACGGCTCCTTTTGTTTCCGATTGTTGTCGCCGTTCTTTTCATCGGAATCCGTTCCTCATTCGGTCATCGCCCCGCCAACATTTCCGATGCTCTCTACAGCACTAACCGTATGGCAAACGAAATTGCCAAAAACTCCCTTTACTCCATCGGATACGCCTACAAGAGTTATACTAAAGAGGGAAATTTGGTAAAACCTTACGGAAAAATGGAACTTAACGAAGCATATGCGCGCGTCGGAGCCAAACTCAATCTTATCGCGAGTGGAGAACGCCCGTTTAGCCGTCTTGAGCCGACCCATTTTCCGGCTCAAAAACCTAAAAATCTCGTTATCTTTATCCAAGAATCGATGGGGAGCCAATTCGTCGGATTTAGCGGAGGGGACGCTACTATCACCCCTAACCTCGAAATGCTTTCCCATGAGGGGATCGCCTTTAGTAATCTCTTTAGCAACGGGACACGCAGTATCCAAGGATTGGCGGGGATGAGTTCCGGATATTTGCCGCTTCCGGGTGAGGGGGTCGTAAAGCGTAATAAATCCCAAAGCGATTTTTTCACCGTCGCGTCTCTTCTCAAACCGCTTGGCTACAAATCGAGCTTTATTTACGGCGGCGAGGGGCGTTTTGACAATATGCGCAGCTGGTATATGGGGAACGGCTTTGATGAAGTGATCGAACAAAAAGATTATGAAAACCCTAATTTCGTCAGTACATGGGGGGTTAGTGATGAAGATTTAGTCCTTAAAGCACACGAAAAATTTAAAGCTCACGCCCTCAAAGAGGAAAAGTTTGTCAGTGTAATGTTCTCTTCCTCAAATCATTCACCGTTTGAACTACCGGAGGGAAAAATAGACTTTATTTCGGGGAAACCCAAATACGGAACTGAAAATGCAGTTAAATACGCAGACTTTGCTATCGGACGCCTTTTTGAGTTAGCCAAAAAAGAGGCCTATTATAAAGATACCGTTTTTGTTATCGTAGCGGATCACAATGTCCGTGTTTTTGGAGATGATCTGGTTCCGGTCACTATGTTCCACATTCCCGCACTCATTATTGCGGATGGGGTGAAACCGCAAAAATACAATGCTCTCGCTACCCAACCCGATGTCTTAGCAACAGCACTCGATCTTATCGGCGTAGATCTCACCTACCCGATTTTAGGTCACTCTATTTTCAGTGATGAAAAACGAGAAGTGGCGCTTATGATGTTCAATGATTCCTTTGCCCTACGAGATCACAATAAAATCGCAATTATTCAACCCAATAAAGAGGCCATGACATTTAACTATGAGAATGAGCACCTTGTATCGGCTCTTCATAACACAGAGCTCGAACGTGATGCGTTAGCATTTGTAACCGTCATGGATGATATGTACAATAAAAAACTCTATCGTACTCAATACTGAATCGATTAATGGCGTGTTCGGTTCTGACGCTCTTCCATAAGCATCGCACCCAGCGTTTGGATCACCTCTTGGCTTGCCGTTTCGGCATTCGCAAAATACTTTTGAACATTCGCAGACTCTTGAATACAGGTATTTGCACTAACACATTTAATAGCTGCCAAAATATTATCATGAACAAGTTTATGCGGTGTTTCCAATTTTTTAAAGCTAGGTGTTCCTCCGAAAATTTCAGCACCTTTGCCGCCATCAGCCCATTTACCGAGTCGGCAATGGTGATGATCGACAAATTCCCCTTCAATTTTCAGGTTAAAGACACTTTTGTACCCTTTGGATTTGAAGAGAAGATGATCTAGTTTCACAAGTACCATAAAGACGGAATACAAAATATTGGTTGAATCATTATGTATGGTATCCGTCCGGCTTCCAAGATCTTGCAATGTGGTGCGGAATCGTTCCAATTTTTCACTCGAGACGGTTGAGATAGCTTCCATCGTACTCGAACGTTCATATATTTCTACCGCATTTTGTTTAAGACTTTGGACACTCATCGCCACTTCTTGAGTCGCTTTTTGTGTACGTTCGGCAAGCTTACGCACCTCATCGGCAACAACCGCAAATCCGCGTCCGTGTTCACCGGCACGTGCGGCTTCAATCGCCGCATTAAGCGCGAGAAGATTGGTTTGATCGGAAATATCTTTAATAAGATTAATGACTTGGCTGATAGAGCCGACACTTTCATTCAGTTGCGAAACAGAACCGTAGTTTTCGGTAATGTTACCTACAAGCTCCTCTTGTGTCTGAAAAAGGGCACTGATCTCATCGTTAATGTCTTGAGCATTGTTTCGATTGTCTTTGTTCAATACCTCAATCTCTTCAAGTTCTTGTACATTATCTGCAAGATCTTTTTGCAATATTGATAGATCACGCTGACATGCATTCGTTAATTCATCCGTTAGATGACGAATTAGATCCGACATCGTTGCACTATCACGGTAACGGCTATTTTCTTCTTTTAGCCGCTCTATTTCATCCTTAAGGCGCTCATTCTCTCGTTCAAATTCCGCAATCTTGGCATTAAGCGGCTCTACGTCAACACGATGTTGACCCTTTCCAAAAAACATGGGCATATTCCTTATAGTAAAAACTGGAATGATTTTATAAGGTAATAGATAAGCGACAGCTTAAAATATAAGAAAAATTAATTTTTAAGTTTTTTATTGTTAAATCAACGAGGGTTCTTAGAATAGAAGAAAAAGAAGGCTCCTCAGAAATCTGAGGAGAAAACGATTAACGTTTTGAGAATTGAGGTGAACGACGCGCTTTGCGTTTACCCGGTTTTTTACGCTCAACGATACGTGAATCGCGAGTAAGCATACCAAACGGTTTCAATACAGCACGAAATGCAGGATCGAATGTGCAAAGAGCACGAGAAATACCGTGGCGAAGTGCATCTGATTGCCCAGAAAAACCGCCGCCGGTAGTAGATGCAACAATATCAACTGATGTATCTTGTTTCGTCAAAGAAAGCGGTTGGGTAACACGCAATTTTTTTGCTTCAAGACCACCGAGCCATGCATCGAGTGAAAGACCGTTTACAGTGATTTTACCTGTACCCGGAGCAAGCCATACTTTAGCGATCGAAGATTTTCTTCTGCCGGTTGCATACGTTTTTGCCATCGTTTATCCTTACTTAGCGATCTGTGCAGAGTGAGGATGCTCAGCACCTGCATAGATTTTTAGTTTTTTCAACATCGCACGACCTAATTTTGTTTTAGGAAGCATACCGCGTGCTGCAAGTTTAAAGAGTTTTTCTGGGTTAGTCGCCAAAAGCTCTGTCATTTTTACACTTTTAACGCTACCGAAATAACCGCTGTGCGTGTGATACTCTTTTGTAGCCAATTTTCCGCCGCCGTTGATGACGATTTTAGATGCATTGATAATAATAACAAAATCACCACAGTCAACATTTGGGGTAAAATAAGGTTTGTCTTTTCCGCGAAGACGGGCAGCAACATCAGTCATCAAACGACCGAATGTTTTCCCTTCTGCATCGATCAAAACCCATTTACGGTCGATTTGCTCAGGTGAAGCAATTTTAGTAAATTTCATCTTGAGTCTCCTTCTAAAGTCTCTATAAATAGTGGCGAAATTGTACCCTTTTAAACTTATAATCTGCTGAAATTAAGTTTTTTATAAGCACTTAACCCATTCGATCCGATCCTCCAAGAGATAACACAAATATCCCTCAACTTCCTCGTTGTTTATTGAGCGTATTGCCTCAGCATAACGATTGATCTGTTCGGTGTGTTTGGCTTCCTCTTCGCGACCGCTTTTATAATCGATGATTTTCCAGCCGTTTTCACCCCTAATAAGCAGATCGATCACCCCTATATTTCCGCTATGGCGTATCATCTGCTCTTTGTAGCGATCCCCTTGGATCACTCTGCCAAAGCGCTCATCGTCTATTAAACGAGCAATCCGCTTTTCGATCTCCCCCATTGCACCTGCATGAAGCATTGCGCCATAACGGTTACGGGTCGATTCGAGAGAAACCTTCAGCGATTCGTGGCTAAATTCTCCCATCATCTCCAGCGTATAGTGCAGTGCCAACCCAAACTGCACCGCTGCATAATCATACGTGCTCTCTTTAAGAGAACTCGTTTTCTCTTCTTGACGACCAAAAGAGAGAGCTTTAAAATTCAAAAATTTTTGCATGAGCGGCACATCAGCGCGATGCGTTTTAATTTCCAAAGTCCCCCAATGAGACGGTATAAGGCAGAGGGGATCAAACCATGAATTTTTGGTTTTCGCTAATACACTGAGCGATTCCGCCGCGCGGGTCAGGGCGACATAGAGAGCATTGAGCTGATCCTCTCCTGCAGCTTCTTTTTCGGCTTCGAGTGCTCTTGCGTAGAGGGGATCGAGTAGTTCACGCCCTTTGATCCGATAATGCATTCCGCGAAGTACCGCCCCCTCATATTCATAGACTATCGCATCGTTACGGCTTCGAGGGGTTCCAAGACGATCGAGGACAATAACGTGCTCAAACTCCAACCCTTTGGATTTGTGCACCGTCATGATCCGAATCCCGCGTAAATCGCTCTGAGGCGAAGTGCTCTCCAACCGATCAATCTCGAACACCACCTCTTCGATGTCTCGGTAGCTTCGCAGCGCTTCGATAAACATCAATGCACTCTTATCGGCAATGCGAAAACGTTTGATAAACGCGATCACGGCGCGCTCTACTTCATCCACATTTATCCGCTCTATGCTTTGGCTCTCCACCCCCAACAGTGCGGCGCAGTTGGAGCGATACATTTCCTCGCCAAAATAGCAGTAGCGCAGATACTCGATGATAGCGCGGACACTTCGCTGTGCGATGAGGCGTGCGGTCGTCTCGGTCACGACGTCATACCCCCGTTCACTGAGTACCTCTTCCACCGCGCTCCCGTCTTTGTTGGTCGCGGTCAAAATAGCGATCTCTTCGGGTGCGGCACCCTGAGTGATCAACAGTGCGACCCGATCGCTCAGCGATTCGAGCAGATCATCGCTAGACAGAACCTCGACATACCCTCCGCTGTAGCTTTGCGGGCTTTGTTGAGGGATATACCCTTTGATTTTCCCCTCGAAGGCTCGATTTACAAAGTGGACAATCTCACTGCGGGAGCGGTAGTTCACCTTGAGCGGTTCGAGCTTCACATCAAACAATTCCGCCACTTGATGAAAGAGGGCACTCACCCCACCGCGAAAACGGTAGATCGATTGTTTCACGTCCCCGACGAAAAAGAAGCTCCCCCCCTCATTCACCCCCACACCGGAGCGGATCTCTTCGATCAACGGACGGAGGATGTCAAACTGGATAACGCTGGTATCTTGAAACTCATCAAGGAGGAGGTGCTTGAGGCGTGAATCGAGTCGAAAATAGAGAAACTCGCTCTCCAATTTTTCCCTCAGAAGCGTGTGGACGTTGAGGGTTATGTCATCGAAACTGAGTTCATTGCTCTGCGTTGCCATACTTTGTCGGCTTTTGATATAAAGTTTGAGCACGGCAAACAGCTCTTTGAAATAAAGCACCTCGCGACGGCGCATTTGTGAAGCAACGGCACGCTGCAATTCATGGAGGAGTTCATCCATTCGCGGCTCATACGTTTTTTTAAAATCCCAGTACTCCATACTCGGTTTAAAAAGCCACGTTTTCTCCAACAACTCCTCATAACTCTCAAACTCCATCGTTTTTCGGGCGCGATCACTGAGCGGTTTTGAGAGGGCTAGCGCTGAGAGTTCACGAGCACACTCTAACGCATACCCTATTGACTCCTCCGGAGCATCTACGCCATCGTAACGCTGAATATCGAGCTCTTTGTATTTGGAATAAAGCCCAGAGAGGAGTGTGAAAAGATCCCCGAGCCGTTTATCGCTCAATAATGAGAGGTGAACCAGCGCCCCAGTTGCTTGTGATACCTCCACTTCATTCAAAAATCGCTCTAACAAGGCGCTCTCATGATGGTTCTGCACCGTTTTAAACGTCGGCATCAACCCCGCATTGAGGGCAAATTTTCGCAAGATTCGACCGAAAAACTTATCCAACGTCGAGATTTGAATATCGGAGCGGAGAAACCTCGATAGAACGTTGGGACGCTCTTGTAAAATTTCCTCTTCACTCATCCCGCAAAGACGTGCGATTTGAGGTAGTTCACTCCGTGTGGGCAACTCTTCGAGGGTGAGAATGATCCGCTCCAGCATCTCGTTCGCCGCTTTATTGGTAAAGGTCAATGCCACGATCGACGAGGGAGCCTCCCCCATAAAAAGCAAACTCAGATAACGGACAACAAGGTTAAACGTCTTGCCGCTCCCCGCACTCGCCTCATAGGCTAAAAACGGTTCAAACTCCACGCATCACCTCCCGATGACAGAGGTAGGTGTAGGGGCAGTGGCGACATCGGCTTAAATCCTCACACATCTCCCAGCTCCATTGTTTTTGAGATGCCACATGAGCCAAAATTTCGCGCAGTTTGGCGATTTTTGCCTCTAAAAACCGCTCGAACTTCAACTCACCGCTCCCCAAATCATAATAACCGCAAGCTTTCACCTCACCGAGCTCCCCTGCTAGGAGTGCATAGACACTGAGCTGATAATCGACATCACTCTCTTTGGGTTCTTTATCGGTTTCTGGGTACTTGCCGCTTTTATAATCGATCACTTCGAGAGTCCCCTCATTCTCGTCGATGCGGTCGATCCGACCTGTAAGTCGTATCCCCTCGACCTCACAGCTCACCTCTTTTTCACGGTAAAGTACCCTCACCCCTGAGGCAAATCGAGAGACTTCGCACTTATAAAAATCTTCCAACTTATCGATCCACAGCCGCTTCATATACCTCTCCAACGGGTCATCGCTGTGTTTCTCTTCCCATAATCTGCTAATAGAGTCTTTGATCGCAGAGGGTTCCAAGTAGCGATCATTCTCGGCATAGAGCTTATCCAAAACACTGTGAAGCTCATTACCGATGTCGCGCTCCTGCGACAAATCACGCGGCAGCTCATGCTCACGGATATGCTCTATATAGCGATAATAAAAAGAGCGTTTACAGCTCAAAAAGGTTTTTATCCCGCTTGCAGAGAGGGGTTGGGCGGTAAAATCGTATTCTCCCTCTATCACTCCGACATGCCGCTCATTAAAATGAGGAGTCGGAAATAATACCTCTTCATATCGGTATGCGGCAGGGGTGCTTTTGATCCCCAGCTGGAGCAAAAATCGTGACGGCACCGACTCGGCGTTTTGGACACACCCGATTGCCACCTTCTGGGCTCGGTTACACACCATAGCGTAGTAGTGTTTTTGGAGCGATTCACGATCATGGGCACTCGGTAATCCGGCATATTCACGAGTTTTGGTGTTTAAAAAGAGATCTTTCTCGCTCTTATGCGGAACATACCCCTCATTGAAATCGATGATTACGATCCCATCAAACGCAACGCCTCGCGTCTCCAACAGCCCCATCACCGTTACTTTACCCCCTCGTACATCGTCGATGCTCCGCTGACGTAGGCGATTCATAAAGATTCTCAATACCGCCCTAAACTCCATCTGCTCCAACGCATGAGAGAGATGACTGATATGTTGTATCTCATCACGGATGATCTCGAGTGAGCCTTCATCGGCATCGTCGAACATTGTGATCAGCTCTTCTAGATCGCCTAAGCGAAATTTTTGCGGATAATGAGTTTTAAACCACTCTATCGTGGTACTTTTGATATTTCGTATCCGCTCTCGGTTCAAGACGTTCATCTCATCCAAAAAGAGGGTAATACTCTCGATCTCTCGATAGAGGGCACTGTTAGAAAACGGCTCCCCCATCGCAAAGTTGAAATTTCCCTCTGTGTCGAACTCTTTTATCATCTGCGCCGCATCTTCATCGGGCAGTATGATGGCAATCTTCTCCGGTGCGATCCCCTCCTCTACAAACGCCTCAACCGAGGCTTTGATAAATCCGATTTGCGCCAATCGGGTATGAAACACTTCGCACGTAATAGCACGATTCATATAAAGAGGCTTATCCGAGATAATCCGTATCGAACTTAGCGACAAGTGATACTCTCGATTCTCGATGAGTTCAAACCCCATCTCCTCCAAACGTGCCGTCATTTTTCGATTATACGCCGTCGTGTTGTACTGAAGTATAACTTCCAAATGCGTAGCACACTCCCGTAAGAGTGCGATCTCGTAGCGGCTCAGATACCCCTCGACCACAATCGTTATGCTCTCATAATTACGCAAAAAATCGTGTTGGATAGTTGTGTGGCTAGAGTTAAATATCCTATCCGCCCACCCCTCGCGTGCACATATCTCGCCGTATCGTTCACGCAGTCTTGTAAGAATCGCGATATGTTCCTCATACTCGCCGTACACGTCGACCGCTTGGAGCGTTTCGACACTGACCTGCTCACTGGAAAGCTCTTCGAAAAATCGGAATAGATATTCGGAGTTTTGGATAAAACTGAAAAAGTTTCGCTCGATATTGAGTGCCATAAACCCTGAGAAATCACACGCTTCATGCATCGCCAAAAGGCGTAAATCTTCATCAGGTACAACTTTTCCCACCGCAACGTAGGCACGGGATAGAAATTCTCCCATACTCATCATGTGGGGAATAAAACTCTCAGAAGAGCTTGCTACAGCTTCACGAATACACCGTGCAGTTGGGTAAACGATACATTCTCTATTCATACAGAGTTTTCCTCAATTCTTCTACATAATAACCCATAAGGATATTCAGGAAATTAAATATGATTTTTACTATAAAAGCTATTGTAGTGAATTTCCCCTAAAGGGGAGAAGATATTGCAATGGAGATTAGAATTCGGAAGTGATCGGGGTACGAGTATCTGCTTTAAGGTTATAGTAACGTTGAACGCTACCCACAGAGATTTTAGCCATGATGTCCCATCGTCCCGCTTTTGGCAGGTCTATAGGGCTGAAAGTATATTTCCCCTCATTTACCACTGGATTGCTGAGATTCATATCGAACTCTTTAATATCCGGACGTGTGAGAATAATTTCTACTTTTGCGTCATTAACTGCCTTACCCGATTTGTCACTCACTTTGTACTCAAGGATTGAACTTTTTTCAGTGATTTGTGGGGTTAAAAATTCAATCGTATAATTTTGGTCAAACGCAATTTTTTCTGCAATAATTTGATTCACATCACTATCGTACTGATGGTAGTTTTGCATTCCGTAATTCGACATTTCAACCGGATTATTGAGTGCAACTTTGATCGTTGCCACACAGGCACCGATAACACCGACAATAGAGAGTGCAATAATAATCGGCCACTTCGTTCCGGGGTTTTTAAACATCCAAAGGTTCCTCTTTTTTACGAAAATATCTTCCTCGTATATACACGATAATAGCGTAAAGAATAATACCGTAAAAAATAACCCGTAAAATATCAATAAAGTTTTTACTGCCGCTACCCGCTGATGAGCTTAAGGTAACATTGTGATGTTCCGCAATTTGTTCCGCTACATCACTGTAACCATTAAACATCGCTACAGAGTATTTTGAAATAATATCATTGCCTTTTGCCCGTTCAGCCAAAATCGGTAAGATGGTCCCGCCTCTGTTGCTTACTAATTCTGCAGCTTCATCGTAACTGCGGGCAAACATGACCGCACTCACTATAGAACCGATAAAAGTTGCATTCGGGCTTAAAACCTGAGATTTGTTAAAATATTCATATAAAGAGACGGGACGTGCCAAAATATCCACTTTCTGCTTGAGCTCGATAAACGTCATAATCACTGCAGGCTCTTTAAGCTCCACTGCTAATTGTTTTTCGAAGTCAGCGATACTTTGATTTTCCTCCAAATCACGCACCATAACCAAATACAAAGAGACTCCGGTTTTAGCTTTAAGTTCTGCGCCGATTGCATTAATTTGCTCTGCAAACTGAGGATTTTTGACAACATCATCTTTATATAAATATTCCGCATGCAAAGAGAGTGTGAAAGATACAATGAGGGTGAGGGCCGCTAGCCCTCGTGAGAGTAACAAAAGTTACCCTTAACCGACGAATAGGTGATTCGGTGTTACCACCGCCCACAACGTTACCGCTGCAGAAATCACCAATGTAATTGTGATGAGTTTATCCATGATACTTGCCATACTAAACTCCTTATTTTACATCAACACGATTAGCAGCATTATCTGTACTAATCATTTTGATATCTTTTTCATTTTCAATTTGGTAAAAGTTAGCCGCACTCCCTTGTTGTACACTCAAACCCCACACGGTCAAACCGGCAAGGATAGAGAGGAGCAACACGGTTGCGATTAACATACCGGTGATACCATCTAATGCAAAAATACTACGATTTTCCATTCTGGTTCTCCTTACTTACTAAGATCGGTGACATAAGCACCAAGAGCTTTGACTTGAGCTTCTGTCAAGTTATTAAATGCCGGCATTGCACCGATTGAACCTTTTTTACCATGTTTAAGAACATTAGCAACCAAAGTCGGATTGAACTCAGCAATGCTAGGTCCTACCATATCGATACCTTTACCGTCAGACCCATGACATGCAGCACATGTTCCGGCAAATACATCCGCACCAACAGTGCCTTTCATTCCGCCTGAAACATATTTTGCTACCGCATCAATCTCTGCATCGGTAATCAATGCACCGGTGTTAGCGTTCAACAATCCATTACGATCCGGCATAGGCATTTCCATGCCAAGAAGTTGGTTATTTGATCCGTTATTGATAACGTGTTTAACCGTTGCTTCTTCCAAACGTACATTCAAGTTTGCTGCTTTTCCATCAATACCGTCAGCTTGTAAACCGTGACACGGAGCACATTGAACAATAAAGATTGATCCACCCATCTCTTTAAGAGTTTCTTCATCCATATTGGCATGTTCGGCTTCGAATTTCGCGTCATGTGCCGCTACTTCTTCGTTATATTCACCGATTTGTGAATACGAATTTACCGGATATCCCGCAAGGAAATACCAAATAGCCCAAATATTTAATCCTAAGAAAATAACCGCCCAACCAAAAGGAAGTTCGTTTTTATATTCTCCGATACCGTCCCAATTCTCATCCGCAAGTTTACCGCTCGCTTTATCGAATTGCATTTGTCGAACATATTTGGTAACTACGAATGCTGTTACGATGACGAGAACAACCGCGCCCAATACGGCGAGTTTATTAACCCAGTCACCTTCTCCACCCATACCGCCGGCCATTCCGACAGCGACATAGGTAAAGCCAAGCATTGCAATTACAACTATGATAGCAGCAAGTACTGTCTTATTCATTTATGCCTCCTACTTTTTTATCATCGTTTTTTGAGAGCGTCTCGATCGGCTGATCGGTAATCTCATCATGGAGCGCGATATTTCCGTACTTTTCATAATCACGCTTCCCTTTCCATTGCGAGCTGTAGAGGTGATAGATGTACGAATACAACACCACCACTAAAAACGCAACGAAGAAAAAGTAAGCATACGCTTGAATCGTAGCAATATCCACGCTTGATCCCTTATTTTAAGCTGTTAAGGTACGCGATAAGCGCTACGATTTCAGGTACTTGACCTGCTGCCACCGCATCTTTAACATCTTGATCTTTCATGTCTGCTGCAATCACTTTAGCTTCTTCCAAAGCCGCTGCTTTTGCTTCATCCAATGTCGCTGCCAATGCTACAGTTGCTTTTGTGCCGTCTGCCATTGGAATCTCTGCGTTATATGGAACCGCAAATACTTTGTTAACCGTTACTTGTTCTGCATAAGCAGTGTCGATATCGGCAGTATTTTTAAACATCCAACGATATGCCGGCATGATAGAACCCGGAACAACCGCAGCAGGATCTTTCATGTGGTTTTCATGCCAGTCTGTCGTACGGTAGTTACCTACACGCATCAAGTCAGGACCGGTACGTTTTGAACCCCAAAGGAATGGGCGGTCATACGCATATTCACCGCTCAAAGAGTAGTGACCGTAACGATCCGTTTCTGATTTAAACGGACGAACTAATTGTGAGTGACACGCATTACAACTATTTTTGATGTAAACATGACGACCAGCAAGTTCCAATGTGGTGTAAGGTTTAGTCCCTACAACCGGTTGAGACGCTTGCGCGAAGTTTGGCAAAATCTCAATGAGACCAGCAAACGCGATTGTTAAGAATACTGCTACCGCGAAAAAGAACGGGTGTTTTTCTAACCAGTGAAACATTTTTCCCCTCCTTATTAAGCGCCCATAGGCGATGCGTTTTGAAGTTCACTCTCTTCAACACGGCGAGAGCTTGTCATTGTTTTGTACATATTATACGCGAACAAGAACATACCTACGAGGTACAAAGTACCACCAACAGCACGGATAGTATAGTATGGGTGCAATACCGTTACAGTATCGATAAATGAGTAAGCCAAGTTACCGAATTCATCGTGCGCACGCCACATCATACCTTGAGTAATACCTGCAATCCACATAGATGTGAAATACAAAACAACCCCAAGAGTTTGAACCCAGAATTGAGTATTCATCAACGATTTAGAATAAATCTCACGCTTGAATACACGTGGAGCCATATGGAAAAGTGCAGCCATAATCATGAACGCAACCCAACCAAGTGTACCATCATGTACGTGACCAACGATCCAGTCTGTAAAGTGAGCCAAAGCATTAACTGATTTGATCGCTTGAATAGGACCTTCAAGTGTAGAGAACATATAGAATGTAGACGCAAGGATCATAAATTTGATCAATGGGCTAGATGCTACTTGCTGCCATTCACCCTTCATCGTAAGGAGCATATTGATCGCAGAACCCCATGATGGGAGAATCAATACAACTGAGAACACAGAACCCATGGTTTGCATCCAATCCGGTACGGTAGAATAGATCAAGTGGTGTCCGCCTGCCCAAAGGTAAACAAACATCAATCCCCAGAAAGCAAGCAATGAAAGTTTATAAGAATAAACCGCTTGACCTGATTCTTTTGGAAGGAAGTAATAGATCATTGCAACGATAGGTACAGTAAATCCGAACGCAACCGCGTTGTGTCCATACCACCATTGTACCAACGCATCATTTGTACCTGAGTACATTGAAACAGAGTGATACCAGTTGCCGATTCCGCCAGATGCGAAATACGTTGGAATTTCCATGTTGTTGAAAAGATACAACATAGCGATTCCGAGGAATGTTGCAATGTAATACCAAATAGAGATATAAAGTGATTTTTCACGACGGATACCGATCAAACCAAAAATTGACATACCCCAAATAACCCATACCACGACAACCGCGATATCAATCGGCCATTCAAAATCTGCATACTCTTTACCGGTTGAAATACCAAGTAATAATGTACCGACTACTGCAACAACAACCAATAAATAGATGAAGAAATGCAATTTAGCAAGTACCATCAAAAACTTTGATTCAGCCATAGATACTTTTAGAACACGTTGTCCTACATAGTACCAAGTAGCCCAGATACCGCTAAGGGTAAAACCAAAGATAACTGAGTCAGTATGCAACGGACGAAGACGACTAAAGTTGGTATACTCAGCCAATCCCTCTCCCGCCATCAAATTCACACCCGGAAACGCCATTTGCCACGCTAAAATAACGCCGACAAGCATCCCGACAATACCGAGAACAACAGTTGTAAGCATAAACCACTTTGCAACCGTGTAATCATACTCCAATGGACGATTCTCCATTTACGACCTCCTTAAAGATTCAAAGCATAAGAGCCTATTAGGGCACCTCTAAGAGTTGAAGTTCCAACTTTTAGAGATGCCCTTAACACTTTTGTAACAAAAGTAGGCTATTAGACGCTCTAATGATAGCAATCAGAGTATTTGAAGAATCTTAAATTATTAAATATTTTTCACAGTATTGGAACTTAACAATAAATTTAAGTTTATTTACAGAATTAGGGGTAGAAAAGTAACACTTGGAGGTTTTATTACCGTCATATCAGGAGATTTTATCCCCTGATCTCCAGTTAACGTTGAAGAAGTTGAAGAAATTCGCTGAAAATGTAACGGCTCTCTTTAGGTCCCGGACTTGATTCAGGGTGGTGTTGTACCGAGAAAACATGACCGCTATTATAGCGTAGCCCTTCGATGGTATTATCGAATAAATTTACATGGGTAACTGTCGCGATTTCACGGACAGACTCGGGTACATTATAGTTATGGTTTTGAGCCGTAATCTCTACCATCCCGGTTTGAATGTTTTTGACCGGATGATTTCCGCCGTGATGACCGAATTTCAGTTTATGGGTATCGTATCCATGTGCAATACTGAGGAGTTGATGCCCCAAACAGATTCCAAACAATGGAATTTTACGC
>Ga0209016_1001377_pt1 | contig 19865 bp, 15 predicted proteins | sample EPASupsiteSAE305_FD_187265 | JGI IMG/M metagenome (GOLD analysis project Ga0209016, IMG submission 187265) | Bioremediated contaminated groundwater microbial communities from EPA Superfund site, New Mexico - SAE3-05 (SPAdes) (version 2) | ecosystem: Environmental > Aquatic > Deep subsurface >...
GTTCTCCGCCCTTACCGCGCGATAGATTTCGCGCAGCAACCACATATTCGCCTTATGCTTGGCTTCGACCGGCGAGTGGGTGGTTGCGTGCCAGCGGCTCTTACACTCATCACACTCGCAATACCAGAATCCCTCTTCGCTCTCTTCGAGCGTGAAGCCGTCGAATCCTAGCCGGGTAATCTGCACCATTGAGTCTAAAATATAGTCTACCGTGCCGGGATAGGATAAGCAAAGGGAGTCAAAGTCGTTGAGAAACTGCCCCGTTTTCGGCGGCTTTGTGCGCGCCTGCGGGTACTTGATCGTATATGCGCCGTTATAAGAGTTGAGCCCAACATAGGCGAATATCTTGACTTCCAATTTATGCGCAAGCCGGATGAAGCGATCCATGAACGGATCTTCCAGATTCGGATGCGTGTAGCGAACTGTCAGCCAGCGGCGATTCTCCGCGTTCCAAATCTGAATCGGAACATTACGAAAAACCGTTTCGTCGTGATTCGGCAGGTCGAAAGGCCAGTAACCATACATGACAAGATTAAACTGGTTGATCTTGTTGTCAAGGCAAATATTCAGGTATTCGACCCATTCATCGTATCCCCAGAGCTGGCTGTCGAATCCAAGACGCCCGTAGCCCGCATACCATGAGAAGGTCTGGGCGATTGCCCGAACCGCGAGCGACGGGTAGTCGACGATTTCGCATTGCGGCAGGCGAACGCCTTCCTCCGCTTGATGATAGAGCTGTTTTAGGCTGGTCAGCGCGTTGATATACCCGGCGCGATTACCATAATACAGCGAAATTTCGTTTTCTTGAATGGAAAGAGCATATCCCTGCTGATCAAACAACTCTCTTTTTTTTACTTCAAATTGATCCAGAGACGGAATGATATGCAGTGCGATCTCGTCCGGTTGAACCGGTTCGCCAAGCCGCATTTTTAAATTTTTGTAGTTCCAGTTTCGGAGAATCGCGAGCTCCAGAAGGGTTTCATCCTTCAGCGGGCCCTGCTCCGGCATGAGGCATATTCCCTGAAAGACGCGCGAATATGCTCCTGTTTCTTTGATCATTTTGGGTTCGGGCAACAGATTGATCATAGTAGACCCCCGCATTTTTCTGCCGACGGGGAACAAGCATTCCCCGTCGGCATTCTGTGTTTCGATCCGTTTTTATTTTACTTAGCCGAGCCAGCTCCAGGATTTCCAATCGTAGGTACCGATGTTGTCCTTGGTGATCGCTTCGGGAGCAGGCAGATCATACTTCGGGTTGAGGGTTTCGCCCTTTGCCAGTACGCGATAGATCGCGTCCGTCGCCTGGTAGCCCAGAACGACCGGATCCTGCAACACTTCGCCAAGCCAGTTCTCGTTGCCTTCGGACAGCCAGGTCAACACGTCGATGTCGCCGGCGATGCCGATGAACTTGATCTCGGTTCTTCCCTGCTGGATTGCTGCATTGTATGCGCCAACCACTTCCGCGTCGTTGTGTCCTGCCACCACGTCGATGACCGGCTCACGCTGGAGGATGTTTTCCATCAGCGTCTGGGCGGAGTCACGGTTATGTCCGTTGGTGTCGCCTTCTTCAATAATTGTCGCGTTCGGGAACGCAGCAAGAACGGTTTCTTTAAACCCGGTGAAACGATCCGCGGACACTTGTCCGGAGGTCGGCACGGTAATGAACAGGCAGACGGGGTTGTCTTTGCCGAGCGTCTTGAGGTATTCCACCGCAACTTCACCCGCCTTGACGCCCAGCGCCTTCATGTCGTGGCCTACGAAGGTCGACCAAACGACATCGTCGGGCGAGGTGGTCTCCTGCGCATAGTCGCCGATGATGAACGGGATTCCCTGCGCGACATACTGCTTCATCGTGGGGATCGCAGAGGAAGCATCCGCCGGGAAGAGGATGATGCCATTGCTGCCCGCCGCGACCATGTTCTCCACGTTGTTGAGCATGGTTGCCACGTCCGAATGAGAGTCTTCAAATGTGAAGGTGATGTTGACGCCGTTCTTCTCGCCGTTTTCGGCCATCCACTGGTTGCAACCATCGATGACACCTTGATACCAAGTATACGCGGTCAATTCCATAATGGATACACCAACTTTGAAGTTTTTCACTTCCGCTGCTGTATCGGTTGCGGGCGCTTCCGTTGCGTCAACGGGGGCGGTCGTTGCATCTGCCGGGGCTGCTTCGGGCTGCGTCGTCGCTGTGGGCGCTGCACATGCTGCGAGTGCAAAAACCATCATGAGAGACAAAATCCATGTGATAAGTTTCTTCATACTTTCCTCCAAGTCTGATTTTTTTATGGTAAGTACCGATCATTACGGTACAATATCATCGATAAAGAATCGATATCATTGTTTACGCAGGAATGGTGCTAAGCGTCGATTAAAGAGGAGATTTATTGTATCGTGATTGCCTGGGTAATGCGTTTTGACTTGTGTGCTGCTGCTTTGATAAGTGTTTATTCGCTGAATCCTTGGTTAATGTAGAAGTGCATTGGTTGATCGGTGGTATCCAGTCTTCCGTACTGCATCACCACGGCGATGTTGCAATCCCACTTCATCGCGTACTGCTCTTCCGGTTGAATCACATGTCCGCACATATCCGCAAGATTATTAGTACGAATACAGCGCACGCGGCGGGGCTCAACGCGAACAACGATATCGCTGTAAGGTTCCCGATCCGTGTAATAGATGCTCAGCCTGCAAATTGCAGGTTCATCTGAAGGATTTAGAATGATGATTGACTCGTGTCCCTTGACTGGGAATTTTCCGGGCATCGGCATCTCGCCATCCGGGAAGACCCATGTTTTCTTTCCGACTTGTTCAGGCATGTATATTTTTCCTTTTATTCACCTTTTACATCAAAACGAGTTCGTGTCGTTCAGACAAACAAATTGTATATTAGCTTTTCCGTGTTTGTCAACAAACGTGTTGAAATTTACATGAAAATTTTTTTAATCGTTTAACTTTACAATTATCGCGCAGCTGTTATAATAGTATCCAGATGGTATTTCACTGGTGATTGTACCGAAAAACGAAGAGGTGTTTATGTCAACCATTAAGGATGTTGCTTCCCGTGCCGGCGTCTCAATTGCTACCGTCTCAAACTATATGAATCATACCAAACCGGTCAGTAAAGCGGTTTCTGCCCGCATTAAAGCGGCGATCGAAGAACTGCAATATTCCCAGAATCTGACCGCGAAAAATCTAAAAAGCAACACCTATAATGATATCGGCATCATTCTGCCCAACTTTAACGACCCGTATTACGTTCAGATTTTCCAGGGCATTGAATACGCTTTCCAAAACAGCTCATACTATCTAAATCTAACGTTTTCTTATGATATACCGGAGATTGAACAGCAGATTGTACAGAACATGCTCCGGAAACAGGTTTGCGGGCTCATTCTCGTCTCCTGCCAGCCAAACGGCTGGAAGTTTTACTATGAAAACTTTAACAAGCAAAACCGTCCGATCGTATTAATCGATCGATTGATCAACAGTCTTGACGCAAACTTTGTCTCGTTTGACAACCGCGCAAGCATCCGCGAGATGACGCAGGTCCTGTTAAACTCCGATTATCAAAAAATCTATCTTATGACCGGGCCCCTTCGCTTTACGAGTGAATCGGAGTGTGTCAAGGGATTCACGGAAGCGTATGAAAACGCAGGCCTCACGCCGCACACGGACGCCATCATTCAAACCGACTTGAACAAAGAAGATGCATTTCGCAAGATTACCGGACTGCTCAAAAAAGATATCCCCGATATCGTGATCACGACTTCTGAAACCATCGCAAACGGTGTGATCGAGGGGTTGCACATTCTCGGCTACTCTACGCAGAATATTCCCGTCGTCACTTTGGGCGAGGAACACTGGAACAAGTATACGCGTTCTTTTGCGAATTTTTCGACAGCGCGCCCGGCCATGAAACTCGGCGCAAAGGCCGCAAATCTACTGGTAGAAAAGCTCCAGTCACCGCAGCTGCAGGAAAGTGATCAAATTATCCTGAATTCCAATGGAACACATGACGTTTCCACGATTCTATCCGCACTGAAGCCCTCCCCGATCGCGCAGCCTAACACCAACGGCAGTAAAAAGAACAGCATCCGAATCCTGATGCTAGACACTCCACTGGTCCATTCCTTCCATGGCTTGCTTCGAAACTTCGAGAAGCAGACCGGAATTCGCGTAGATATTACGATTCTTCAGCATCATCACCTATATGATTCCATCGTGGAAAGCAGCCTCAGCGACAAAGCGGAAAACCGGTACGACGTCTATATGTATGATATCCCTTGGCTGGGTATGCTGGCAAATCAGGAAATCCTGGCCGATATCTCCAGTTTTATGCACACAATTGATGTGTCGAAATTCTTGCCCGGCAGCCTGGAGTATTTTTCCAAGTTTCAAGATAAGTATTTCGGGCTGCCATTCATGTATGCGCCGCAAATCCTCTATTATCGAAAGGATTTGTTCGACAACCCCGCTTTGAGAAATCAATTTGAAAAGCAATTCGGCTCCCAGCTTCGTCCGCCTGTCAGCCTGAGAGAATACAACGCAATGGCTGAGTTTTTCACGAGCAAAACAAGCGCCATTCCATACGGCGTATCGATTCCTGCCGCCTATGACGAATGCCTCGCACCGGAACTATATATGCGCCTTCGTTCCTACGGCAGCGAGATCATCGACAGCAACGGAAATGTCGTCTTTGATAATCCAAAAACGCTCAAAGCTTATATCAACTTTATGCAGATTCTGCGTTTTGCGAAGCCGGATTACCTCAACGCAAACGACGTCAGCATTGTTAATAGTTTCCTCAACGGGGAAACAGCAATGCTCATTTCCTATCCGTCGTTTTTAACCGACATCAACGACCTGCGCAAAAGCAGCATGATCGGATCGATCGGTTACAGCCACATACCGGGAAACAGCCCGCTGCTCGGCGGTTGGAGCCTTGGCGTAGCGGAACGCTCCACAAACAAAGACAGCGCGATGGCTTTCATCCGCTGGACTTGCAACGAGCAGATGGATAACTACTTCGCGCTGCTGGGCGGTCAATCCGCCATCACGCGTACATATACCAATGATGAGTTGGTTAAGTTCTACCCCTGGCTTCCGCTCTATCGATCGGTCTACAGCTATACGAAGCCCATGCTCCCTCCGATTATCCGCAACGGGCAGGTAATGTCCCCCAACGCAATCGATGCCATCATCTGCAAATGGGCATATCAGTTGATCAATGGTAGCGCAGCAATCGAGGAGGTTATCCCTTCCACACAGAGAGAGCTGGAACAATTTATGAATCAATAAGCCTGCATTCGGGCTTCCGGATCGTACATTACAACAATAAACGCTTCACGCGAGGGATATTTTCCCCAATCGTATGAAGCGCTTTTGTTATTTATCAAAAGGTGATTGCTTGGCCTTCCTCAAAGAAGCAATCTTCCTTCGCTTTTTCCACTACTCACAGTAGAATATTTCCTGCAAATCATCATAATACACACCTTTTTCATGGTAGAGAAAACAAGGACGCGTATGCGTCCACCATTCCTGGGTCGTCGGGTCTGCCGCCATGCGCGCCATATCGGCCTCAAAATCATCGCCGGTATACTCATAATAGGTATAGAGTTCCGCTCCGCGAATGGAGATGGAATAATTTTGAATGTTACTTTCTTTGATCATCTGCAATACCTCCGGCCAGGCATGCGCATGCAGTTTAACATATTCGTCCACTTTGTCCGGTTTTAGATAGGAATGCTGAATAAACCGTTTCATCTCTTATTCACTCCTTTCAACGATCACTCTGGCGCTGAAATGATGTCTGCGATTTTTTAGTATACCATCAACTCAATCCGAATGGTATCAGTAAGCAATCTTATCTTACTAAATCAAGAAACAATTCTATTTGGTTGATCTTCGCCCAGCTCTACAAACCAAGCTCTCCTGGCAGTCGGAATTGCTGCAGCCGAGATTTTCTTCCACCTCAAATAATCCTACTTTATATCAGTTAGGCCGAACCCAGACGCCTTCACCGCCATTAAGCGCTCGTCATGTTTAACAGATATGTTACCTCAACCGCCTTATACGAATCCTCGACGCGCCCTAACGGTCTGCAAAGGCCAAACATATTCATGCGGATATTTGAATTCTGATCAATTATGGAATTCATCTTTTTGTCCATGCTCATGAATCTTGTGCTTGTTCTTATACATGTTTCCAGAAACTGCGTAAACTGCCAGCATAGTTAGCGCAGCAAATATGCATATTAAATATGCTGTAAAAATTTCCTGACCAATGATTGCCATGCCAGCTAGAAAAGGTAGAACCGCCCCACCCAAAGCAGCAAATGACATCATAATATTCATTGCCGGTCCAGATGAACCTGCATTCTCTTTTGCGGCATGATCCATCAACATTGGCCACAATGGACCGCAGAAGAATCCGCTAGCTGCAAATAACGTGATCTTCATAACAGCATTTTCAAAATATATTATGCCGGCTAAACTAAGCACTAATAGTGAAGATAGTATAAGAAAGCTCTTCTTTAAATTCACCTTCAGTACGCCAAAGATTATGCGCGACGGTATCATTGCACCCCAAAATAGACCCAGTACCAGAGCACTATACTCTGGTAACGCCAGAGTCAATTTAAAAAAACTGTCCGCATAATTTGCTATTGTATTTTCAACTCCAACATAAAGGAAAATTGCTGAACCTATAAGCAAGAGTGTTTTGCTACCGAAAAAATCTTTGAAATACGCAGTGATTGGCTTTAAAGGCAATACTCCTTTGTCATTCTGATTCCGTGTAAAGAAAAAGGTGACGAGCAACAAGAAAAATGCGAATGTGCAGACTAAAAACAGATCTTTAAAATAAACCCCTGCCTTAATCAGTCGCTGTGCAATAAATGGGCCAAATAGGGCACCGATGCTGAATGCCGCCTGTGAAAAGCCTAAGTGCTGCTTTGATTCATCAGGGTATTCGTCCGCTAAAAGGGCCGATAAAGTTGCTTCAGACACTGAAAACCCTGCACCAATGAAGAATACCGCGATCCCAAACAACCACATTCTTTGCGACGCAGCAGCAAGTGAAGTGCCAATAATCATAAGCGTCAGTGAAGTGATGATCACCTTCCTTTTGCCAATCTTCGCACAAAGCACCCCCAAGATCAGAGGCGGCACCACCATTCCCAAATGTTGAATGCCGATTAAAAACCCCATCGAAACTGTGGTAAGTTGAAAATACTGCGATATGCTTAATATTGTTAATTGGTATATTGTAATGTATACGCCAAGCATTGTTATCAATGCATATGAAACCCCTATCAACCAGATCTTCTGAAAACGGTCAGCAGGCAAACTTGTTGCTTTCATGTATCCCCTCTTTACTGCTCTTCAACTCTAAACCTTTGGTATGAATTGAAAAACGGTCTTCCTACCATGAACTATTCTAGTCAAATCTACGCCAAATATCCACCGTCTACACGCAGGATACTACCCGTTGTCCAATCCGCCTCCGCGTCTAGGAAGTACTTCACTGCAGAGGCAATATGATCGACATTACCGAAGCTTTTCAGGGGAGTCCTTGCCAGAATCTGTGCCGCAACAACAGGATCGCTTAGTTGGTTTCTATTTGCATTCGTTTCTATCGTTCCCGGCATAATCGCATTAACTGTAATACCGTAACGCGCCAGGGATGTAGCCCCTGCCTGCGTGAGCATGTTGACGCCGGCTTTAGATGCGCAATAATGCGGCTGAAATTCGCATCCTGTCACCGCCAACGCGGAAGAGATGTTGACGATGCGTCCTCGAATCCCACGTTGTACCATGTGCTTTGCAACTTTCTGCATCATTAAGAAACATCCTTTTAAGTTCACACGAATAGTCAAATCAAAGATCTCTTCGGTGATATCGAAAAAATCCCTATCAAGAAAGATACCCGCATTGTTCACTAAAAAATCTATGTGCCCAAAGGACTCTATCGTACGCTTTACAATTCTTTCAGCATCTCCGTCAATTCCGACATCCCCCTGTACAAGTAATGCCGAAGCACCAACCTTCTGAACTTGATCAAAAGTGTCCTGCGCACCATGTTCATCGCTAAAATAGTTGATGGCTATATTGGCTCTTTCTCGCGCTGCCATCAACGCGATGGCTTTGCCGATGCCATTCGAAGCCCCCGTCACCAGTATGGTTTTCCCAATCATCATTGCGATCCCTCCTGATTACTAAATGACGATGATATCCATTCGATAATTCGTCATGTTCTCTGCCTTACCCTCTGCTACGCGTATACTATCCTCAAGACGGAACCCATAGCCCTGTTTGTTCCCCATAAAGAGGCAGATACAGTACGTCATGTTCTCCAGCATAATATAGTCGCTGTTCTCTTCGATCCAAGGTGGTTCGCCTTCCATCAAGCCGGTGCCATGGCATGGCCCATATAAAAGCCAGTCTGCATATCCATTTTGTCGCATGGTACTCAGAAAAGCACGGGCAACGCTGCCCGCATTGTTACCCGCCACAAGTTCAGACAAGACGGCCTGATACCCTTCATACCCCGCCTGAATCGCAGCTGTCATCCACCTGTCTGGTCTTCCGATGATCACCGGCCTACCAATTGTTGATGCATATCCTTCATACCGCGCCCCGATCTGAAGATGTATAAGTTCATTTTTCTCGATGATCTTATGGCGAGCACGGCTAATTGCCTGATTGCCCCCGAGTCCGGTCAACACCCACGTCGGATATGCCTCGTTTTCAGCGCCCAGCTCATGCATCCTCCCAAGTGCTAGCCCACGTACTTCAAGCTCCGTCATACCAGGTCGAATTCGCTCAATAGTGTAATCCATAGCAAGAGCTGTGATCTTTCCCGCATATCGCATACAATCGATCTCGGCTAACGACTTCACCATGCGTAGTTTCATCACGAGTTCGTCACCACACACGATTTCTATCCCATGAAGATGCTTCAATCCTTCCATTAGTTCCTGGAAGAGGTAATGCGGCACTAAGTTATACCCTGCAATGGCAATACGTTTAGGGGTTGTACGCAGCGGAAGACTGTCAATAATGTCTGCAAATGTATCCATTGTATGTCCCGGATATTCCGGATTTGAGGATTCTCGGAATGCGGCAAGCTGCCGAATATCCCGGATTCGGCTTCGGTCACGCGCAAAGGTCAAACTTTCTGGTCCGATGAGCAGCACAGGCTCACCTTGTGCAGCCATGATGACACCTGCGCTTTCAAAGGAAGGCCAAAAGTCCGAAAAGTAGCGTTGAAACTGCGGTTCCGCTTCGTTTCCGAATGCTAAAAGGATATCAATACCCTGTTTCTGCATCTCCTCTTGAACCCGGATTACGCGCAGTTGAAATTCACCATCGGTGATGATCGGACGAGCTCTCTCCCCGCCAACGGATGAATTGTGTAAGGTCATCATGCTCACCCCTTTCGGATCTGATAAACCACAAAATTAAGGCTACAACAATTCAACCCACAACTATGTAGGCTATATGACATTGTATCCATATGAGATCATTTGAGCCTGTCTGCTACGACAAAGATCAAGAAAGAGAAAGGCCAACTCAAGCTAGTTGGCCTTCCCTCTCACTTTTCCTTAGAACCAGGTGTAGTTGGGGATGTCCGCTTTATAAATCGGGCCGGTGGGGTTTACAACCCATTGTTCAACTTTTTCGCCTTTGATGAGTTTGTCGAGCATCTCGACCGAAAGGCTACCCTCCCTGTATGGATCTTGCGCAACGCTCGCATAGAGTTCGCCGCTCTCTAGCTTCTCTTTTACAATGAGGTCCTGCCCTTGGCAAATGATACCGAACTGACCTAGTTTGCCCGCTGCAGAAATCGCATTATAGGCGCCCTGGAACATGCCGCCATCCTGTGTCACAACGAGATCGATCTTGTCGCCAAACTTCGTAAGCAGGTCGTCCATGATCGTCATCGCTTTTGAAGGATCGTATTCGGAATACATATGGTCGTTGAGTATAACAACATCCGACGCAGCGATGATCTCATTAATCCCTTCCGTCAGATGCGTTGTGTAGCTAGAACCCGGGCTGCCTTCGATATAGGCGACGTTCTTGGTGTCGGACGGGTTTTTCTCGAAGTACTCAAGAATCAGCCTGCCAAGTGCGCGTCCGATTTCAACCTCGTCCGAACAAACCATACAAGGCACTTTATCGAGGATGGAGTCGTCCACCATTGTGTTGAGCGCAACCCACGGTAATCCAGTCGAGTTCAGGTATTCAACAATCGGAGGGGTAGACGCCGTGTCGCCGGGCCAGTAGATCAGAGCATCGTAGCCATCTGCAACTGCGGTCTTGAACTGTGAAAGCTGTTTGTCCGCATTGGCCTCTCCGTCTACGATTTGGATTTCATAACCCAGTTCGGCAGCCTTGTCCTTTACGGCCTGCTGTAATGGGGCGCCGTAGGGAGCAGTGTAATACGCGCTTGACATGAAGATCTTCTTACCATTGGATTTTGCCGCGTCGGCGGTTGCCGACTGGTCAGCGGGCTTTGCGCATCCTGCAAACGTGATAGCTGCAAGCATTATGGCCATGACGATCGCTAACACTTTCCTCATCTTTTCGTCCTCCTTTTATTTTTTATTGCTTACGCAATAAAATTCGTACATTATACCCTTTTTCGCAAATTCGCCATCGCGTCAAACATGATAACGGTGATGAGCACTAAACCACGAATGAACTTCTGCATGGAACCGTCTACTCCTAAAAGTGTCAAAGCATTGAATAATACCGCCATTAACAAAACACCGATAATTGTTCTGTGAACTCCACCGCTACCACCGAGTAGACTCGTTCCGCCGATGACTGTTGCCGCAACACAGTAGAGAGACAAATCCCCACCGTAAGGTGCCCAGCCAGCCATGATACGAGAGCAATAGAGCATGCCGGAAATCGCCGCGCAGACTCCAAGCAATACAAAGATGATAAATTTTGAAAACTCAACATTGATACCTGATAGCCTTGCAACCTCGTAGTTCCCGCCCGTTGCATAAATGTTACGACCAAATCGAGTATATTTTAAAAACCATATGAAGATCAGAATCACGAGTGCAAATACGATCGGCGCGATCGTAATACCAAGGATATTAAACTGCCCGATAGCATAAAGCGTCTCATTGCTAGTATTGATGGGCTGCGCATCTGTAACAACGTATGCCAACCCCTTAATTGCGGTCATCGTGCCCAACGTTGCTACAAAGGCCGGAATTCGCACCTTTGCAACCAGGATGCCATTGAACGCACCCATCACCGCACCGCTTGCTAAAGTAATAAAGAACGCAGCTACAATTCCAAATGCATTGCAGCATATCACGAATAGTACGGTAGACCACGCGAATACCGAGGATGCGGACAAATCGAATTCTGCACAAATAATCGCAACAGTCATCGCACAAGCCGTTACACCATACACCGAACACTCGTTGATAATGTTGACGATATTATCCGCAGTAAAAAACGACCGCTTTGTGAAGATCATCGCCACTACAAACACTAGCAGCATCATGGATACGGCATTACGGATTAAAAATGTACCAATATAATCTTTATCCAATGTATGCTTTTTCATTTGCAATCTCCCTGACTTTGATGCGCTTGTTCCATATATCCATCGATACCGCAGCTATGATGAGCAATCCCTTGACCACCTGCTGATGGTAGGCCGTGATTCCGAGAATATTAAGTGCGTTGCTCATAATGCCAATGATAATGATGCCGAGCACAGTACGAAAGACGCTTCCGCTTCCACCGCTCATGCTTGTGCCACCAACCACGATTCCTGCAATCGCATCCATCTCATAGCCCAGTCCGGCCGTCGGGTTGGATGATGTCACGCGTGAGCAAAGCACGATAGCAGCAATACCGGACATCAGACCGGAAATTGCAAAATAACTGATCCGGTTCGGCTTCACGCGTATACCGCTCATGTTTGCGGCGCTTATGTTGCTGCCGATATAGCAAAGCTGCCTTCCATATCGCGTCTTCACTAAAATGAACTGCATAATCGCTGCTAAGCTTAGAAATATAATGATCGGTGTCATTCCTTGACCCATTGACATGAAGATACCTGGTTTCACGCGTCCTGCGATGAAGAGACCATTTGAGGGAAACAGCGCGATGGCCGCCACTACGACCTGCATTCCATAGGTGATAATAAACGCTTCACCGCTGCGTCCATTGATTAGAGATACCAACGTACCATTGATAACGCCCACCGCTATACCTGCAAGAAGGCCATATCCGACCGCAAGATAATCAGGAACCCCGGCGTTAATTGAAAGGATAACAATCACACCAGACAGAGAAACAATCGATCCGACCGAAAGGTCGAATAAACCTGCGATGATACAATATGTCATACCGCAGGCAACGATACCTATAGTAGCATTTTGCCTAAGAATATTTAAAAGGTTATCCCACGTGATAAAGGAGGGTTCAATAAATGCGGTAATTATAATTAGGAGCAATACGACAATGAATATTGCATTATCGCGAATTGCGTTTCGGATCGTTTTCGAAGTTAGTTTTCTCATACCGTTTCCCCCCGCATCAGTCAATCGCTAGCTGCATAACGTTTTCCGCCGTCATCTGCAAGCCCATCAATTCGCCTTTGATCATACCGTTATGCATAACAAGGATACGATCGCTCATGCCAAGCACCTCCGGCAGTTCGGACGATATCATGATTATTGATTTCCCTTGAGCAACCAGATCATTCATCATGCAGTAAAACTCGTATTTCGCGCCAACATCAATGCCCCTGGTGGGTTCGTCTAGTATAAGTAGATCGGCGTTGGAGAACAGCCATTTCGCTAGAACGACCTTCTGCTGATTCCCACCGGAAAGATTCATCAAGGGCTGGTTAGTGGACGGTGTTTTGATATTGAGGGCCTCGATATATTTCTCAGCGACCTTTTTCTCCTTGCGTCCACTTAATAGTAAGTTGGATGTCACTTCCTTCAGATTTGTGATCGTGATATTGCGTGCCACAGTAAACGGCAAGACAAGCCCTGTCTCCTTACGGTCCTCCGTCAGCATACCAATAGAATTCATTTGCCCATCACGGGTGGACCGTAAAACTACTCTTTTGCCGAACACGTTGATTTCGCCGCTGTCAGCCTTTTCCGCACCAAATAATGTTTCAGCCAATTCAGTTCGACCGGAACCGACAAGCCCCGCGATGCCTAGTATTTCGCCCTTGCGTAGCTGGAAGGAGATGTCATGCAGCAATCTTCCGCGATTCAATTGTTTAATATCCAACACGATTTCGCCAAATTGCACGTTACGTTTTGGATAGTCCATGTCGATCGTACGGCCGACCATTTTCTCAATTATCTCATTGCGCATTATTTCTTTAACAGGCTTTACATCGATGACTTTACCGTCCCGCAGGATCGTGACTGTATCACAGATGCGAAAAACCTCTTCCAACTTATGTGAAATGTAGATCGTCGTGATGTTATTCTCTTTCAACTTTCTGATGATGCCGAACAGCATCTCCTCTTCGGTCTTCGTCAGCGAGGATGTGGGCTCGTCCATAACGATTAGCTTCGCTTGGAATGACAGTGCCTTAGCGATCTCCACGAGTTGTTTTTCTGCAGTGCTCAGTTTTCCAACAATGCGGTTGACATCAAACGAAAACCCGAGGCTTTCTAGGAGGCGCTTCGCCTCCGTCCGGACTTCTTTCCAGTTGATTAACTTCTCATCGTTATAACGACCCAGGAAGATGTTTTCTGCCACAGAGAGCGTGTTGATCAGGTTAAACTCCTGAAATATAATGCTGATCCCTTTGGACTGTGCGTCCTTGATATTAGACAAATGCACCTTCTGCCCATCCAGCCATATTTCGCCGTGGTTTGCTTGATAGACTCCATTGAGTATCTTCATCAGGGTTGACTTCCCCGCGCCGTTTTCGCCGACCAGCGCGTGAACCTCACCACGCTTCACGCTGAAGCTTACCTGATCCAGCGCCACTACTCCCGGAAAGGTTTTAGTAATCCCCTTCATTTCCAATACAAACTCATTCATCGCTTATTTCCTTCATTTCTATTGGTTTCTGGCGATGTTGTAGCCGATATGTTCTATGCCTGTGTTGCTAAGCGGAAAAGCCACCGATAGGATAGTAGGCCATATTGGGCCTGCGATCTAGCCTTCCATATAGGCAGACTACCGGAACATCGCTTTCCAGAATCACCGCATATTGCCCAAAAGGAATGATGTAGTCGTCACCCCAGATTGGCAAATCCATGCGAAAACAATGAACGCACTTTGCTGGCACAACCTGCTTCAAGCCTTCTTTGGGAGCACCATCCTCAAACAGCAGCGTGATATTAAGATGCGCCTCCTGACCGCCTGAGTTTACAACCATCAGCGCCTCATGTGCCTTTGGCCCTTCAACACCGATCGGATGTGGTGGGAGATCTCCATCTGCAAAAACCCAAAGCTTTTTCCCAATTTCCATTATTGTCACTCCTTCTGCTTTTACAAATCACTCATGAAAAGTGCATCCATCTTCGGGGACAGAGGCCTGCAGCCGTCTTCCGTGATAACGTATCCGGTCTCAATCCGCCCACCGTGCAGATCGGGATGTCCAAAGAACGAGATGTCAACCATCACCGCCATGCCCGGTCGGAGTTTAAAATTACCATGCGGGCCGAAAAACGGCGCCTCTGCTTCCATAAGACCGATGGAGTGAGCAAATGGACAAACAATATACCGCTCTAGATTATGCTTTTCATAGTATTTCCGCCCTGGAACATCGATTTCGCGACCGCTCATTCCAGGCTTAAGCATGGCTTTGGTCAAACGGAGTGTCTCACGCATGTAGTTCATCAGTTCCTTCTGACGCACACTGTAAGTTCCATTGACTGGCAAAGTATCGCCGAATGTTCCTGCATAGCCATTGATGCGTGGTGCGATACCAATCATCACAAGTTCGCCGCTCTCCATCTTTTTGTTAATCGCTGTTGGTACGACCGCTTTTGCGCGCTCACCGCTACCGACAATGCAAGAATACGCAAAGCTACTTGCGCCGTTCAATCTGCAAACATATTCACCCTGCGCAGCAACTTCGTATTCGAAAGCGCCTGGTTTGATCGCAGCCACCATCTTGTCGTATGCTAAATCACAAAGGTTTGCCGCCGCCTGCAATTGCTCAATCTCCCAGCTACTCTTGAAGGCGCGCAAATCCTCGTACTCGTTGGTTATATCCACGATCTCTACACCAGCAAAACCCGCGGCGAACTCCATATAAACCTGATGTGGTATTGTTCCGGTTCCTACAAACCCGATGCGGTTTAAACGCGTACCTCCAAGCTTCAGCTCCTCGTACAGCTGAGCGGAATTAATGATCGTTGCGTTAGGATACTCCTCGTCCGGCACCATAAACACGGGAAAACAGCGAGTTTCTTTTATGGCGGAAGCCATCTTTGCAAACGGCTCGCTCTCCGGTCCACCCAGCAAAAGCGGCTTTCCCTCGATCGGTACGAGCACAGCGCCTTTTTCGAACTGCGGACACCACCCCGTCAGGTACCAGCCGTTTGCGATGTTCAACTCGTCGAAATAAATTAGCGCTGCATCCAAATGTTTGTTCTTTAGGATCTCCTTCAGCGAGGATATCCGTTTACTAGTCTCATGTTCGTTGTAGTACGACATATAACCCTCTCTCTTTCAATTCGTTTATATTAGTTGCTCACAATACCTCTAATTTTAATCAGATGCGAAAACTTGCTCTATGCGACCATAATCTTCCACGCTTCCGAGGGATGATATTAGAAACCCAGCTTGTAGATCGTACCGGCTGGTTGGCAAAGTTCCTCGATCCCTCCATCCTTGACGGCGACACCGATTCCCCAACGGACTCAGAATCCGGGTGCTGTAATAATCGTATCTACCTGAAACGTCATATTCTTCTGAAGCAGGAATTCTGATGTTGTCCCCATCCACGGTGGCTCGACTTCGATCATACCCGTACCATGACATGGCCCATACACATAGATATCCTTATGGTCAGAACCGATGTATTGCTGATAGAAATTTTTTGGCGATTTTCTACGCTCGAGCCCCTGCCCTGAGTTGCGTTTTTATCCAGTTGTGCATATTCAAGCAGAATTGAATGTAAGCGCGCCTTTCGCCGTCCAACTTGCCCCTATAGACCGGTATGCCCATGCTTGGTGAGTAGCCGTCAACACGGGCTGATAGATTGAGTTGGTCGATCTAGTTGCGTCCAATTACAAGATCCGGTCGTGATCTTAAGTTTGCATGGCTTCTAGATTTTCACTAATAAATACATCGGCAAGGCTTTGTACTCCGCAACCATCTCATAGACGGCCTATTGAGCGACGCCTACCATCTGTGTTTCCGTCACTCCGGGTCTCAGTGCACGTATCACCTCCTGTGTGGCGTATTCCACCATAAAGAAACCGCTACGGATATGCACCAACTCGTTTTCGGATTATAAACTTCGCAACTCTACCATGATAGAATCCGCGCGTACTATCTTAGCCTGCGAATAAGATCCTGTTAGCCCATCCATGATCACCATTGTCGTATCACTCCAGACGGCAGCACCAATTCGTATTTTCTCGTCTTCACGCCAAGAGCTCAAAATTCATCCCGATATGTACTTGGGTTTGCTTCCGGCAGACGAAATCGGCAAACTACCGATATTCTTTCAAAACAAATATCTTTTCAATCTAGCCGAAATCTGCTGCGAATATCCTGCTTTCATGGCCGCCCAAAAGCGCGGCATTACAGTATGCCGAAAATGCTACGCCGCACACTCAAATACGGAGCAGTATCCACAAAGAAAGCACACATTCAAAAAGTCTGGCTCCGTAGTGTTGACCACTAATCGTACAATCCAACGGAACGGGCGAGTGAGGAAGCTTTTTCAATTCTTCCTTATATTCTTGAGCCGGGATTATTAATAATCTGCAAAATCATCTACCCCCAATTGTCAAAACAAATCGTAATAATATATACAACCGTGCTTTGAGAATCTCGGAATTGACCCATCTTGCCATTCACGCCTTATCCAGACGCTTCATTCACATCAACAAACCATTAATACAGATTTCAATACCTACTTTTCTGGTAACGTTTGCAATAGTCTATATGAAGTTTGTGCTTTGACTTTCGCTCAAAAAATGAGTGTTTACGTTTTGAGAATATGTGAGATCGTTACTTGCTTGGATTTGTCGTAATTAAGAATCAAATAGAGTCGATTGGTAAACATGAGGTGTCAGAGATGTCTTTTTTCTTCGAGGCCCGAGTAAATTATAAGTCGCGATTATTACTGCTTTTTCTAATCTCCAATGATGGTTCCAATACGATATGCTGGTATACCGGATTCATGTGCGAGTTGCCTTTCTTCTCTTTCAGGCGATTGATGACCAGATTTGCTACGGTTTTTCCGATGTAGTTTTCCGGTTGGCGTACGCTAGTGATTCCCGGGGTTATCAGCCCAGATTTGTCGTGTACATCAAATCCGACCAATGCTATATCTTCTGGAATCCTGAAATCATACTCCTTTATCGCCTTGATAGCTCCGTAGGTCATCATTTCAGATCCAATATATATCGCGGTAAAGGGGTGATCTTTACGGTTTTGAATCAGGGCCTTCATACACTGGTAACCAGAGTCTTCTTTGTAATTTCCATACTGAATTAAATGCTCGTCAATTATGATATTGTGCTGCTCCAATGCACGCCGATATCCATTTAAACGCTCATAACCCGTTGTTTCGTCTGGACTTCCGACGATTATTGCAATATCTCTGTGGTTGTTCTCGATCAGATGATTCACAGCAAGCAAACTCGCCTTGTTGTTATCGATAATAACACTATCGAAATTATGGTCATTATCCGGCATATTATCGATGAAAATCACCGGAATATTGTTGCTGTTGTAGATATCGAGCGCATCATGATTTTTTGACACAGTGGCCAAAATCAATGCATCGATCCGGTTTTGATACAATAGTTTGAGGTAGTTTGTTTCTTTTTGTGCGGATTCGCTGGAATCAGCTAAAACAATGGAGATATCTTTTTTCCCAAGCACCTCATCTATGCCCTTTATGATCTCCGTAAAAAAGTTCTCGCTGATATCGGGAACAACAATACCCACAGTGCCTGTGGATTGTTTTTTTAATGAACGAGCCACTTGATTTGGCATGTAGTTAAACTTTTTTAACCCTTCTAAGACGATCTTTCGCGTCTTTGGGTTTACATATGTTTTGTTATTTACGACTCTTGAAATCGTTGAAACAGAAACGCCAAGCTCTCTTGCGATATCTTTTAATGTTGAATTCATATTATCTCCATTTGCGTGAATAGAATGTAGCACAACAGAGAGATTGTTTCTGGTATCGTTTGCAATAATATTATCAAAACATTTCAACTCTGTCAAGTGACCTGCTCCATAAAAAAGCGGACTGCTCTTTGGGGGATACTTCATGAACAGTGGTTTAAAGACTCCTTCTATAGAGAAAACTAGTTTATTCCAAGTGAATATGCGGATGCAGATTAGTTGACTGCAAACAGTTTATCGGCATTTTTGTCGACTTTGATAAGCAAAGCGGATGTCACTCATGGATTCGCCGAAGCTTGATGCGTTGAGTAATGCTCATCCTGTATTTGCACCCAGTGGGTTATTCCGCACCCACACCCACGTTTCGCGCGATTGTATCACTGATCTAGCCCCACGGAACCGGGCCAGCTACAATGTTAGGAAAAAGAGAAAAAACTAACAAAGGAGCTGAAAGAAGATGGCAAGAAAGAACTACACAGTTGAACAGATCATTGTCAAATTGCGGGAGGTAGAGCTGCATTGTAATCAAGGCAAATCGATCTCTGAGGCCTGTAGAGGACTTGGAATCACTGAGCAAACATATTACCGCTGGCGAAAAGAATACGGTGGAATGAATACCAGCGATGCCCGACGAATGAAGGAACTGGAAAAAGAAAACGTACGCTTGAAGAAGCTGGTAGCCGAGCAAGCGTTGGATATCTCAATTCTTCGTGATGTGAACTCAAAAAACTTTTAAGCCCTGCTAAGCGCGTAGCGGCCGTCAAATATGCCGTGGTCAAACATCACGTGGTAGAAAGACGGGCTTGCAGGGTACTGCAAATCAACCGCAACAGTTGCCGGTATGAACCTGTGAAGCGAGCTGACGAAGACGAGATCTATGCCGCGATCATCCGATTGGTTACTAATTACGGTCGGGTCGGGTATCGGATGGTTACTTATATGCTTCGGAATGAAGGGATTCTGATCAACCATAAACGTGTTGAGCGAATTTGGCGGGAAGAAGGCCTGAAGCTTCCGAAAAAGCAGATAAAGAAACGAAGGCTCTGGCTGACAGATGGCAGCTGCATCCGTCTGCGGGCAGAGCATAAGAATCATGTATGGAGTTATGATTTTGTGGAAGACAAAACCTGTAACGGTCGAAAGATCCGATTCCTGAACGTTCTGGACGAACATACACACGAATGCCTCGCCAGCGTGCCACGCAGAAGTTGGCGGAACAATAATGTAATCGAATTACTGTCTGATCTCATGTTAACTCACGGGGTTCCGGAGTATATGAGAAGCGATAACGGAAGCGAATTCACTTCTAAGCAGATTCGCAAATGGCTAAGCGACGCAGGTTCTATCACCGCTTTTATTGAACCGGGTAGCCCATGGGAAAACGGCTATATCGAGAGCTTCAATGCTCGTATGCGAGCTGAATTCCTGAATGGCGAGTTATTTGACACAATGTATGAGGCACAAGTGTTGACTCAGCGATGGGTCCGCTACTACAATCAGGTCAGGCCGCATTCGAGCCTCGGCGGG
>Ga0209016_1001380_pt1 | contig 19855 bp, 19 predicted proteins | sample EPASupsiteSAE305_FD_187265 | JGI IMG/M metagenome (GOLD analysis project Ga0209016, IMG submission 187265) | Bioremediated contaminated groundwater microbial communities from EPA Superfund site, New Mexico - SAE3-05 (SPAdes) (version 2) | ecosystem: Environmental > Aquatic > Deep subsurface >...
AGGTACCAAGCATTCTCTATTTCCTCCCCAAGCAGTTTCTTTCAAGACTTTACACGTATACTGTATACAAAACGCAGCAAACCTATTGCATTTGGGTGCCGATTGTCAAGCACTTTTTCCCTTTTTTTTTAGCCTGCATTAAATCATTCTTAACTTTGTAAGATATTTATTTTGCTTAGGTTTACAAGACATAGAAGACTTTTTAGGTATAAAATTAACAAGATTTTCCGCAGGAAACGAACTAAATTGACAAACGAACCTAGCAACAGGTACAAAAGTGCAACTGTCCTACGTTCACAAATTGGAGGCACCACTCAATGACCCATTCTCGCTCACACGCATTATTCAACCAAGCCCGGCAAATCATTCCCGGTGGCGTTAACAGCCCGGTCAGGGCCTTTAAGTCCGTTGGTGCCGACCCCCTGTTTATTAAAAAAGCTCTGGGCAGCCATATATTTGATGAAGACGGCAACGACTACATCGACTATGTCGGATCATGGGGCCCCATGATTCTCGGCCACTGCTACCCAGCAGTGGTTAATGCCGTCAAGCAATGCATGGAAAACGGTTCCAGTTTTGGCGCTCCCACAGAGCTTGAGATTACCCTGGCCCAAATGGTGATTGATGCCGTACCTTCCATCGAGATGGTACGCATGGTGAGTTCCGGCACTGAAGCGACCATGAGTGCAATCCGTTTGGCCCGCGGCTTCACTGGCCGAGACAAAATCCTGAAATTTTCAGGCTGTTATCATGGCCATGCCGATGCATTACTGGTCAAAGCAGGCTCCGGTGCCGCGACCTTTGGCGTACCCGACTCCCCCGGCGTACCAGCAGATTTTGCCAAGCACACCCTGACCGCTGAATATAATTCCCTGAAATCAGTTCGCACGCTCATTGCGGAAAACAGAGACCAGGTAGCCTGCATTATCCTTGAACCGGTTGCCGGCAACATGGGCACCGTACCCCCTCGTCCAGGCTTCCTCGAAGGGCTCCGCGAACTCTGTACTAACGAGGGGATTCTATTGATTTTTGATGAGGTGATGTGCGGCTTTCGTGTTGCTTACGGCGGCGCACAGACCCTTTACGGCGTCACCCCGGACATGACCACCTTGGGCAAGATCATTGGTGGCGGCCTGCCGGTTGGTGCCTTTGGCGGCAAGCGCGAGATCATGGAAAAGCTTTCCCCCTCGGGCGGCGTTTATCAGGCCGGCACACTGTCCGGCAACCCATTGGCCATGACGGCCGGCATTGAAACCCTCAAGCTGCTTCAGCAGCCCGGTTTTTATGATCAACTGGAAGAAAAGAGCCGTATGCTTTCTGAAGGGATCTCTCTTGCTGCCAAAGATGCAGGATATCCGCTGTACTCAACCAGAGTCGGCAGCATGTTCTGCGCCTTTTTTACCCCCCACGCGGTCTTTGACTGGACAAGTGCAGCCAGTTGCGACACCAAGGCCTTTGCCCGATATTTTCTGGCCATGCTTGAGGAAGGGATCTATCTGGCCCCTTCCCAATTTGAAACAGCCTTTATGTCAGCAGCGCACTCGCAGCAGGAGATTGAAAAGACGATTGAAGCAGCGCGTAAATGCTTCAAACTGATTGCATAATTAACGAAACAATTGACACTGTAAGCAGCACTATGCTATGAGAGACAGGTTTTGTATACAATCCATGCTGACCGGAGGCGGAAATGAGCGAACTTCGTGACATTTTCCGCAATATTGGTACCGTCTCGAGTATGGGCATTTCAGCTGTACTTGCCATCGCCATCGGCGTCTGGTTTGGCCTGACGATAGACCGCTGGCTGGGTACGGCACCTTGGTTTTTCTGGATCTTCCTCATGATTGGTATCGCTGCCGGGTTTAAGAATGTCTATATCATCACTCGACGCGAAATTAAAAATCTGAACAGTGGCAACGATTAACGAAGCACGTCTGCCTGTTTGTATTTTGCAAGCAAGTATCGTCCTACTTGTTATTGCGACGACAACTAGTTTCTTTTTTTATACGAGTTCAGTAGGCTTTGGTGTTCTGGCTGGCGGCAGTATCGCCATTATAAACTTTGTATGGCAACGCAGGTCGCTGGGACAGCTACTCCAGCAGGAGGCCGTCCCCTCAGCGGCTACGACAGCGATACGCTATCTGCTTCGATTAAGTATCACTGCTGTCATCCTATATATCGTACTGACCTCTGGACATTTTTCCATTATTGGCCTGTTGGTTGGTTTATCGGTCATAGTGGCAGTTATAATTGCTTTAACCCTGTATTCAGCGTTTTATAAAGGAGATTGACCCATGGTCCACCCGTTGCTGTTTCTTCAGTTCCTCAGTTCAAAACTGCAGCACCTGCTGCATATTTCTGATGCTTCAGCTAATGCAGTTGTCTATACTTGGACGGTTATCGCGCTGCTACTGGTGCTGTCACTGATTGCAACCAGCGCGCTGAAGACCATACCAAGCGGCGCTCAGAACTTTATGGAAGTAGTGGTTGACGGCATTGAGAACATGATCATTGAGACCATGGGTGAGCATGGCCGTCCCTTCTTCCCCTTAATTGCCACATTGGCCATCTTTATCCTGGTATCCAACCTGGTGGGCCTGATCCCCGGTTTCTATCCCCCGACCGCAAACATCAACACCACAGCAGCCTGCGCCATTGTTGTGTTTGTAGCCACCCATGTGATCGGCATTAAACACCACGGTTTTCACTACCTGAAGCACTTCCTGGGACCGATCTGGTGGCTGGCACCACTGATGTTCTTCATTGAATTGATTGGCCATCTTTCACGTCCCGTCTCACTTACCCTGCGTCTTTTCGGTAACATGAACGGTCACGAACTGGTTCTGATGATCTTCTTTGCCCTGGCACCGTTTCTGGTACCGCTGCCAATGATGCTGATGGGTGTACTGGTTTCCTTTATTCAGGCATTCGTCTTTATGTTGCTGGCCATGATCTATATCCAGGGATCACTGGAAGAAGCACACTAATTCACACGTATCCATTTTTCTCCTATACAATTTAGGAGCACACACCACACGGAGGTAGTAGAGATGAACTTTTTCACAATGTGTATGCTGGCTGCAGGTTTTGGTATGGCTATCGGCGCTTTCGGTACCGGTATCGGCCAAGGTATGGCTGTTAAGAGTGCTGTAGAAGGCGTTTCCCGTAATCCCGGTGCTTCCGGTAAGATCCTGACCACCATGATGATCGGTCTGGCCATGATCGAGTCCCTGGCCATCTACGTTCTGGTTGTTTGTCTGATCATCCTGTTCGCTAACCCCTACAAGGATGTTGCAATCAAGGCTCTGGAGACCGTTGCCAAGTAATTTGAGCAACCTCTTATTCCTTGCAAGAAACAAGAAAAGGCGACCGAGTGATTCGGTCGCCTTTTCTTGTTTAAAAAGATCTATCTCTTAAAGTCTAGCCTGGATCATCCAGAATACTGATGGCAATAGCAGGTGATGGATCACTCTCAGCCAGCATTCCATCAGCGCGCTTTATCACAATACTGGCGGCATAACGGTAGACGACACCGCGTTGCACAGCCTGATCTTCGTAATGGGTAGTTCCTGTCAAAGTCGTAACCGGTACAAATGCTCCAGAACCTTCGGCACGGTAAATGGTATAACCGGCCACGGTTACATCGTGCTGCACGCTAGCGCTGATATCAAGGGCAATGAACCCGCCAAAGGCAGAACGAGCCTTTAGCTCTGGCGGTTTAGGAGCTGCCAGGAATTTCACCATCGCGGTTGTTACGGCACTACCGGTAATACCTCCCTTTTGCACCGTCTGCAGACGATACTGGTAGCGCTCACCATTACGCACATCTGTATCAGTGACAACTATCCGGTTACCTTGACGCTGGGCTGGTGCAGGGAAAGCAGGATCAATCTTCTGCAGAGCCTGGTACTGGTCCTGGCAGCTGACGCAGTCCTTTTCCTGATAGACACGCCGTCCCAGCAGGATCGTCTCAAGATCTTCAAGCTTACGCCCAGACCGATCCTTATCAGGCAGATCAAAGGACAGACGCAACGCAGAGCCGCTTTGCTCAACTCTCAACTGCTGTGGTGGCTGGGCGATCAGCATATCAGGATAGATCAAGGGCCCTTTTTTACCACAACCGGTCATAAGCATGGCGGCTGATGCAGCCATAAGGACAACCCGTTTAGCCTGCATACTACTTCCCTTCCCGACAGCGCTGGATCTCATCTTCAACCCGATTGCGAGCAGTGCCGCCGATCACATTACGGGCATTAACACTGGCCTCAACCGTAATGGCGGCAAAGATATCGTCACTGAAGTGTGGCGAAAACAGCTGCCATTCGGCCAGTGAGAGTTCTTCCAGCTCCATCTCGTTTTCAACACAGTAGGCCACCGCCTTGCCCACCGCCTCGTGAGCGTCGCGGAACGGCAACCCTTTACGCACCAGATAATCAGCTACATCAGTTGCAGTCGAGAATCCCTGGCCAGCTGCACGTCCCATGGAACCGGCATTGACCCGCATTTCCCGGATCATGTCGGCAAAGATCTTAAGTGAGCCCTTAACGGTATCAATCGTGTCGAAGAGCGGCTCCTTGTCCTCCTGCATGTCTTTGTTATACGCCAAGGGCAGAGCCTTCATCACGGTCAACAAAGCGATCAGATTGCCATAGACGCGGCCAGTCTTGCCCCGCACCAGCTCAGGCACGTCCGGGTTTTTCTTCTGGGGCATGATTGATGAGCCGGTGCAGAAACCATCAGACAGATCAACAAACCTGAAGGCACTGGTGGACCAGATGATCAGCTCTTCTGCCATACGGGAAAGATGCATCATCAGGATTGACGAACCTGCAATAAACTCAATGGCAAAGTCCCGATCAGAGACCGAGTCAAGTGAGTTACGGGTTACCGCCGGAAAGTCAAGCTGCTCAGCCACATATTCCCGGTCAATTGGGAAGGTGGTACCGGCTAGGGCACCGGCCCCCAGTGGCAGGACATTGACCCGCTTGAGGCAATCCTCCATCCTGCCCTTGTCCCGCTTGAACATCTCCACATAGGCCAGCATGTGGTGAGAGAACAGAATTGGCTGAGCAGACTGAAGATGAGTAAAGCCGGGCATAACCACATCCAGATTTTTCTCAGCCTGCTCCAGCAAGGAGTCAATCAGCATCTCCAGATAGGCCACCACCTCAACGATCTCATCCCGCAGGTAGAGCCGGATATCCAGCGCCACCTGATCATTGCGGGAACGGCCGGTATGCAGCCGTTTGCCTGCCTCACCGATTTTTTGCGACAGTCGGGCCTCAATGTTCATATGGATATCTTCAAGTCCGATGGAAAAATCAAACTGGCCGGCCTCGATCTGGGCCAGAATATCCTTCAGCCCGTGGACGATCTGCTCCACATCCTGCTGCGGAATAATTCCTTGACGTCCCAACATCCGGGCGTGGGCCACGGAACCTCGAATATCCTGATGATACAAGCGTTTATCAAAATCGATTGAGGCGGTAAACTCTTCTACAAACTTATCGGTCGGCTGAGTAAAGCGTCCCCCCCATAATTTATCCTGGGACATACAAAAATCTCCTTAATTACGTGTTAGATACCACCAACAAAGGTAGCTGACTGCACCTTTTCCCATTGATCTCCAGTCGAACGCTGCAGAATGCTGTGAACCTTGAGCGGCACCCTGGAGCTACGCGGGTCAATTTCATGGTGTAAGGGCAGATTAAAGTAGAGCAGACGTGTACCACTGCCAAACCGGAGACGGCAGACCGGCGCACCACCAAAATCATCGGTTATAAACTCATCAGCCACCACCTGCTCCAGGCGGTGGTGGCGATTAATCACGACAGAAGAGCTCCCGAAACCGGCTGACGGCAACGCCCCCTCCAGCATGGTCTCATCAGAGGCATTCCCAAAAACCGTCACCGTCTCACGTACACCGGGAGTATCCTCCAGGTATTCTCCATAGAAGCCACTAACCACATCCCGGTAGGCCTGATGCTCAGGTTTTGGATTGCACTGGATCACAAACAGGGCGTCCAACCCTTGGCGGGTACTAAAATAAAGCTGGTTTGCGTGGTCAATAATCTGTTTGATATTGGAGTTGTACAGGTCGCGGTAGAGATAATCAAGACAGATAATCGCCATAAAATTGAAGCAGGAGGGTCTGCTACGCAAGAGGTAAAAATGTCGTCCCCGATACAGATCATGGTACTTATCAATAAACTCTTCACCATGAAAGGGATGGCTCTTCGCCTCCAGAAAGACCCGTAAGCGGCCGTCAGCTTCTTTAACCAGAACCAGACACCAGTTAACCGGCATACCCAGCACATCACCCGAGTCAATATCCTGATCAACCAGATCAATCGCCTCTTGGTTATCGGCCTTGAAGCGCTCAAGATACCGGCGATACTCCTGCAGGCAGACATGTTCGACACCAATCATGGTAACCGTATTGGGCCTGAAACGCTGTTCAACCGTTTCCAGTAACTGATCGAGGTAGCGTACCGGTAGGCTGGACTCAGGAAACAGTAAAAAATGGAGTTTTTTAAGATTCCCTTCGCCTGTAGCCACAAACTCAAGGACTGAATTGATCGCCTGCCACTGTTGCTGCTCTTCTACCGGGTGAAAGCCTGAGGTTCGATGAAGGTGATTGGGCAACTGAGCGATCAGACAATGCAGGTGATGCCCCAGCGGAAAGACAAGATTCACCTTGGCATCAATGATCTTTGGCATCAGTGGGACTCCGGGCCAACCGTTACAAGCTCTGGAAAGAGCTTTCCAAGAATGGTGCGGGTTCCGTCAGGCATCTGGTAGGCTGCGAGTTCGTCTCTTGGTACCCAGCTCGCCTCAACAACCTCATCCGGATTATGGGTCAGATCATAATGAACCGGCTTACAGCGATAAAACAGGATAACGTAATGGCAGTTTTCTTCGCCGGGGGTAAGATGTTCAAAGACATCGATCAGACTGCCCACCTCAACCTCAAGTCCAACCTCTTCATCCACTTCCCGCCGGAGAGCCGCTGCAATCGGCTCCCCCAGGTCAATCTTCCCGCCGGGCATAACCCACATATCTTTGAAGGGCGGGATGCTCCTCCGCGTGAGGAGCACCCGTTCCTGTTCATCAATAATCACCGCCACCACCGAAGTGACGATATGTTCCTTCCTGTAGCGCGGTCTGGTCACACCCTACTTCTTGCCTTGCATCAGGGAACGTATCCGCAGACGCAGAGAGTTGATCTTGATAAAGCCTTCGGCATCCGCCTGATTGTAGACCTTATCTTTCTCAAAGGTAGCAAAATCAAGGTTGAACAGCGAGTTGGTCTCGGACTTACGGCCAACGGTACGGCAGTGCCCCTTGTACAGCTTGACCCGTGCCACGCCGTTAACGGTCTTCTGCGACTCATCAATCAGGGTCTGCAGCATTTCACGCTCCGGCGAGAACCAGTAACCGGCATAGACCTGACGGGCATACTCAGGGATCAAGGAGTCACGGATCCGCATAACCTCACGATCCATGGTGATCTGTTCCACCGCAGAGTGTGCTTCACGCAGGATGGTACCGCCGGGGGTCTCATAGACACCACGGGACTTCATGCCCACCGAACGGTTTTCCAGCAGATCAACCCGCCCTACCCCATGCAGGCCTCCGATAGTGTTCAGGTGAGCCAGCAGCTGGGCCGGTGTCATCCGTACACCGTCAACAGCTACGGCATTTCCCTGCTCAAACTCGATCTCAACATACTGAGGCTTATTGGGAGCTTTTTCAGGCTTGCAGGTCAACACATACATCTCTTCCGGTGCCTCAGCCCAGGTATCTTCCAGGATGCCGCCTTCAAAAGAGATATGCAGCAGGTTGCGGTCTGAAGACCAGGGGCGCTTCTTGGTGATCGGAATTGGAATATCGTTCTTCTTGGCATAGGCGATCAGCGCCTTGCGGCTGTTCAGTTTCCACTCCCGCCAGGGTGCAATCACAGAGATGGATGGATCAAAGTGGTAGTAGGCCAGCTCAAAGCGAACCTGGTCGTTCCCCTTGCCGGTGGCACCGTGGGAGACGGCGTCACAGCCTTCCAGCTTGGCGATCTCCATCTGACGCTTGGCGATCAGCGGACGGGCAATGGAGGTACCCAACAGATAGTGGCCTTCATAGATGGCATTGGCCCGGAACATCGGATAGACAAAGTCGCGCACGAACTCTTCGCGCAGGTCATCGATATAGACGGTGCTTGCACCGGTCTTCAGGGCCTTCTCACGCACCGGCGCCAGTTCATCCCCCTGCCCCAAATCAGCGGAAAACGCTACAATCTCTGCGCCATACTCGTTTTTCAGCCATTTGAGGATAATGGAGGTATCCAGCCCGCCGGAGTAGGCCAGGACGATCTTTTTCACTTCTTGTTTCTTTGCCATTGCTTGTCTCCTTGGTAGTCTCTGCTACTTCATTAACGTCGCCATGATGGCCTTTTGTATATGCAATCTGTTTTCCGCTTCATCCCAGACAACCGAATGGTTCCCTTCAATCACACCTTCGCTGATCTCCTCACCACGATGGGCAGGCAAGCAGTGCAGCACGATGCTGTCAGGCTTGGCTGCTGCCAGCAGCTCGTCATTCACACAGTACCCCTGAAATGCGAATTCCCGCTGTTTCTGTTCAGACTCCTGCCCCATACTGGCCCAGACATCCGTGTTGATCACATCGGCATCACGCACCGCCTCTTCCGGATCTTCTGTGATGGTAATCGTGGCGGTGCCCTGTTTCTGCGCCCAGTCCCAGACATGACGGTCAGGTTCATAGCCCTGGGGACAGGCCAGAGCCAGATCAAACCCGAAGATGGCGGCTGCCTCGATCCAGGTGTTCGCCATGTTGTTACCGTCACCCACCCAGGCAAACTTAAGTCCCTGATAGCCACCTTTATGCTCAATCACGGTCTGCAGGTCTGCCATGATCTGGCAGGGGTGGAACAGGTCGGTCAGGCCGTTAATCACCGGCACACTGGAGTACTGCGCAAACTCGTCCACAATCTCCTGACCAAAGGTGCGGATCATCACACCATCACAGTAACGTGCCATAACCCGGGCCGAGTCCTTGATCGGCTCACCACGTCCCATCTGGGAATTGGCAGACGAGATGAACAGCCCATGCCCCCCCAGCTGGTAGATACCCACCTCAAAGGAGATCCGGGTACGGGTGGAGGCCTTTTCAAAGATCATGGCCAGGGTCTTACCCTTGAGCAAGTGATGCTCGATACCGCTTTTCTGCTTCTGCTTCAGCTCTGCTGCCAGAGCCAGCATGGCATCCAGCTCTTGCTTTGAAAAATCGTGTAGCGCCAGAAAGTGCCGCGTCATACCGCTATCTCCTTAAAAATGCCATCCAGAATCTGAATCATCTGATTAACTTCCTGCTTGCTGACCGTCAGAGCAGGCACAAAACGCAGCACGGTATCATGGGTGACATTCAGCAGCACCCCCCGCTCGTGGCCTTTCTTGACAATATCACCACCGGGAATGGTTAACGACATGCCGATCATCAGACCGATGCCGCGCACCTCTTTCACAAAAGGATACTTTGCACCCAGGGCTTCCAGTTCACCATGCAGATACTCACCCATCTCCTCGGCCCGATTCAGCAGGCCCTCTTCCAGAATAGCCCGCACGGTGGCCACCGCAGCGGCAGTTACCAGCGGATTGCCGCCAAAGGTTGAGCCGTGGGTGCCGGGCACAAAAGAGGCAGCTACCGCATCTTTTGCCAGCATGGTACCAATCGGTGCACCACCTGCCAGCGCTTTGGCAAGGGTCATGATATCCGGTGTAATACCAAAGTGTTCGTGGGCAAACAGTTTGCCGGTACGCCCCATGCCAACCTGCACTTCATCCAGGATCAGCAACAGCTGGTGACGGTCACACAGTTCCCGTACCCCCTGCATATATTCCACTGAAGGGATATTTATGCCACCCTCCCCCTGAATCGGCTCCAGCATGATCGCACAGGTCTGGGGGGTAATCGCTTTCTCCAAAGCAGCCAGATCATTGAACGGCACATGGGCAAAACCGTGCAGTAGCGGATCAAAGAAGCGCTGTACCTTTTCCTGGCCAGTAGCAGAGACTGTGGCCATGGTACGGCCATGGAACGAATCAGCAGCCGTAATGATGCCGTAACGTTCCGGGTTATTGTGCTTCTCGCGACTGTATTTACGGGCCAGCTTGATGGCAGCCTCGTTGGCCTCAGCACCTGAATTGCAGAAAAACGCCTTGTCCGCAAAACTGTGGTTACAGAGCAGTTCAGCCAGTTCAATTTGCTGAGGAATCTGGTAGTAGTTGGAACAGTGGATCAGGGTTGCAGCCTGTTCCTGAATCGCTTTAACCACTTTAGGATGGCAGTGGCCAAGATTGTTGACCGCTACCCCTGCCAGAAAATCCAGATATTCCTTGCCATCGGCATCCCACAGACGGCATCCTTCGCCCCTGACCGGCACAATCGGATACCGTCCGTAGGTCTTCATGATTACTTTATCTGAGCGTTCAACCCATTGCTGATTTGTCATTTCTGTCTTCCTTAGTTCTGCTTGAGCACCTTGATTCTGCCATCAGCCACGTAGCCGGCCTTACGCAATTCCTGAATATAGGCCACATCATTTTTCCAGTCGATGGTCAGATCAAGCCTGCCGGTACCCTTTTCAGTGGCTGCCTGCAGACGGAACTCATACTCACCCGGATCGAGCTTGTAGCTAAGCCCCTTATTGGTGCTAAAATCCTCATTCAGGAACAGGATAATGTCTTTGCGGGGCTTCGACAGGGCCGGGCGAAAAACGCCTTCCTGCTTGGCATTGGCAGAATAAGAAGAATATTTACCGTCATAGCTCTTGGTCTGCTTGACGTACAGCACCACCCGAAACTTTTTGCCGCCATCAACCTGGGGACCAACCGGATCGGTTAAGCAAACCAGTGCCCACATCTCCTTACTGAAATCAAGCTCAGTTACCGGAGCGGGCAACGGTTTATCCCGATCAATCTCTCTATCAAAAAAAGTGACCGTACCCGGTGTTTTGCCGGCACAGAGATCTGCTGCCTGAACAGCGGCAGCGGTAATTAACAGCGTTGCCAATACAGCAACAGCAAGAGCAAGTCTTTTCATTGCACACTCCCCTTTCGTAACCGTTTACTTGGTTATCTCCGTCCCGATACCGACATCCGTAAAGATCTCAAGCAGCACTGAATGCTCCATCCTGCCGTCAATGATATGGGCCTTCTTGACTCCGTCATTCAGCGCCTCGGCGCAACAGACCACCTTCGGTATCATACCGCCGGTGATTGATTCATCTTCAATCAGCCGGTGCATCTGAGCAACACTGATTTTTTGGATTAACTTTTTATCCTTGTCCAACACACCTGGAGTGTCAGTCAGCAGGATCAGTTTTTCTGCGTTCAGGGCAGCCGCTACACGACCAGCCACCACGTCAGCGTTGATGTTGTAACTTTCACCGGCCAGCCCGACACCCACCGGGGCAATCACTGGCAGGTAGCCACCCTGCTCCAGGGTCTTGATCAGATCGGTATTGACCTTGACCACATCCACGACATAACCGATATCCACCTGTTCAACGGTACCGCTATCGCCGGTTACTTCCTGCAGCAGTTTTTTTGACAAGAGCAGATTGCCGTCCTTGCCGCAGAGGCCAACCGCCTTGCCACCATGCTGATTCAGATAGCCAACCACCTCTTTGTTAACCTGCCCCACCAGCACCATCTCAACCACCGACATGGTCTCGCTGTCGGTCACCCGCATACCACGCACAAATTCAGAGACAATACCGTATCGTTTCAGGGTATCATTGATCTGGGGACCGCCACCATGCACAATTACAGCGTTGATTCCCAGTGACTTGAGCATGATCACATCCAGGGCAAAGGACTCTTTCAGGCGCTCGTCCGACATGGCGTGACCACCATACTTGATCACAAAGGTTTTACCGGCAAAACGCTGAATATAAGGCAATGCCTCCATCAGATTATTGGCTTTTTCTATCAGATGCTTCACTGTTTGATCACTCCTCTAAACAGTTGAGATTAATGGTTACCGTTGTCCCCTGACCCGGTTGACTACTCAGCTCAATTGAACCACCGTGCTGCCTGATAATTTCCCGCGCACAAAACAGCCCCAGCCCAAAACCTGGAACCTGCCCTGTGGCATCCGGATCAACCTGATAAAACCGTTCAAAGATCTTGGGCATCTCATCTTCGGCAATACCGCAACCGGTGTCTCTGACTATAATAGTGGCATGACGGCCAGCAGACGTCAGAGTAATTGCCACGGTGCCGCCATCGTTGGTAAACTTAAACGCATTTTCCAGTATCTGTTGCAGCGCAAACATAAGCCGGTCACGGTTGCCGCACACAGTTGGTGCGCTTACCAGCTCAAGTTCCAGCGTAACGCCATTCTTAGCAGAGGCCCGCTCAACAGACTCTGCAGCACTTTTTACCACTTCAGAGAGGTCACAACTGACCTGCGTACTGCCCGGTGCTCCCAAGGCTTGGTGCATACGAACCAGCGATGTCATCAACCCGGAAAGCACCCCCAGATCTTCCCGCATGGAGGCTAAACGCACGTGACAGGCCTCTGCTGGATGCAGGCGAGAAGCATAGCGTTCAAGTTCTTCAAGCCCCAATGACAATGAGGTCAATGGGGTTTTCAGCTTGTGGGAGACCAGAGATAAAAATGCCCCCTTAAGACTATCAAGATACTGCATGGCAGCAAGCTCTTCTTTAAGGGCACGTTTGTTCAGAGCGTTCTCAATTGCTGTCTGCAACTGCAACAGATTAACCGGCTTCTGGATAAAATCATCGGCATCAGCCCGCAACGCCTCCAGCACCGTTTCCTTATCACCAAAGCCGGTCATAACCAAAACCAGGGCATTGGGATCAATCTTCTTAATCCTGCGCAGCAGTTCAATGCCACTGCCACCGGGCATCTGTATATCGGTTAGAACCAGATCAACCGACTGACTGCCATAGCAATCAAGTGCCTCCTGGAACGAACCAGCCTGCAAGATCCGGTACTTTCTCAGCCCCTTGCTACAAAGGTCGCGGATAACCAGTTCATCATCCACCACCAGTATCGTAAGCTGTTGCCCGGAGCGATTCGGCATCGATTACCCCATAAGTTCTGCTACGGCAGCGAGCGCTTCGCCCAACTTCTCGGGCTGGCTGCCACCGGCCTGGGCCAGTTCAGGCTTGCCGCCACCCCGGCCACCAACAACAGGTGCCAGCTTGCCAACCATCTCGCCGGCCTTGAAGCGGGCGGTGAGATCCTTGGTTACCGTAACCAGCAGGTTGGCCTTGCCATCCAGCTCCGCCCCCAGGGCAACGACACCAGATCCAAGTTTGTCACGCAGCTGATCAGCCATATCACGCAGTGCCTTGATGTCAACGACCTGTACCTGTACCGCAAGCAGCTTAACCCCGGCAACTTCCTGTACCTGGCTCAACAGATCGCCGGACTGGGCAGCATTCAGCTTACCCTGTAGTGCCTCCACCTCGCGCTGCAGTTCCCGTTGACGCTCCACCAGCTTTTCAACACGGTCAACCAGCTTGCTGCTATCGGCCTTGAGCAGCTCTGCCACTGTCTGGCGTTCACCTTCAAGGCGACGGACAAAACTCAAGGCATTAAATCCGGTGGCGCCTTCAATCCGGCGCACTCCGGCAGCAATGCCGCCTTCAGAAAGGATCTTGAACAGACCGATATCACCGGCTGCCCGCACATGGGTACCACCACACAGTTCGGCACTCACCTCACCGATCCGTACCACCCGCACGGTACTACCGTACTTTTCATCAAACAGTGCTGTGGCGCCACTTTCAACCGCCTCCTGCATCCCCATTTCACGGATGTTCAGTTCTGCGTTATCCATAATCCAGGCATTGACCAGATCCTCTACCTGTTGCAACTCAGCAGACGTCATGCCGGTAAAGTGAGTAAAGTCGAACCGCAGGCGGTTCGGCTCAACCAGAGATCCTGCCTGTTTGATATGCTCACCCAGCACTTTGCGCAAGGCAGCCTGCAACAGGTGCGTAGCGGAGTGGTTGCGGGCAGTAGCACGTCGTTCAGAACTGTCAACGGTCAGGTTAACGGCATCTCCGGTCTTTATGGCACCCTCTTTAACCAGCACATGATGCACCAGCAGGTCGGTAAAGGGCCTGGAGGTTGCCAACACGTCAAGATGTGCACTACCGCTGGATATACTACCGGTATCACCTGCCTGGCCGCCGGACTCGCCGTAGAACGGACTGGTTTCACAGATCAGATCAATCTTGTCTCCAGCGGTTGCCGACTGCACCTTGCTGCCGTTGCGCAGCAGTGCGGTAACCGGCGAAAAGGCGGTCAGACTGCCATAACCAACGAAATTGGTACGTAGGCCATGGTTATGCAGCTCCTTATAGACATCGGCAATACCAGCAGCACCGGAGCCTTTCCAGTGCTCGCGTCCCAGCTCCCGCTGATGCTCCATGCAGGCCTCAAAGCCCGGTTCATCCACACTGAACCCTTCAGCCCGTACAATATCTTCGGTCAGGTCCACCGGAAAACCAAAGGTGTCATAGAGTTTGAAGAGGGTCTCACCGGGAATAACCGAACTACCACTGGCACGCAGACTGGCAACCTCCTCGTTCAGAATCGCCAGACCACGATCAAGGGTTTCGTTAAACCGCTCCTCTTCAGCCAGTACCACCTTGCGGATATAGGCTTCACGTTCGGCCAGCTCCGGGTAGGCATTACCCATCATCTCCCGTACCGCATCCACCATCTTGCAGAGTAGCGGCTCTGCCACCCCCAGCATCTTGGCATGACGGGCAGCCCGGCGCATGATCCGGCGCAACACGTAGCCGCGGCCTTCATTGCTGGGCAGGGCGCCGTCACAGATCAGGAAGGTCACTGCCCGGCAGTGGTCGGCGATCACCCGCATCGATACGCTGTCCTTCTCATCATCTCCGTACTTCTTACCGCTGTGACGCTCAATATGACGGATGATCCCTTGCAGCAGATCCGTATCATAGTTGGAACGTACTCCCTGCATTACAGTGGTGATCCGCTCCAGCCCCATGCCGGTGTCCACGGCAGGCTTGGGCAACGGATGCAGCACACCGTCCGCAGTGCGGTTGAACTGCATGAAGACGTTGTTCCAGATCTCCATATAACGGTCGCAGTCGCAACCCACGGCACAGTCCGGCGAGCCACAGCCTACTTCCGGACCATTATCCCAGAAGATCTCGGTGCAGGGGCCGCAGGGACCGGTGTCCCCCATGGACCAGAAGTTATCCTTTTCCCCAAAACGGTAGATCCGCTCGCGGGGCACCCCCTCCTGCTGATGCCAGATGTCGGCAGCCTCATCATCATCGGTATAAACGGTCACATACAGACGGCTCTTATCCAGCCCCAGGTCCTTGGTCAGGAATTCCCAGGCAAAGGAGATCGCCTCTTTTTTGAAGTAGTCACCAAAGGAAAAGTTGCCCAGCATCTCAAAAAAGGTATGGTGCCGCGCGGTACGCCCCACGTTTTCCAGGTCATTGTGCTTGCCACCAGCCCGTACACACTTTTGGGAAGAAGCGGCCCGGTAGTAGCCCCGGTCCTCCATCCCCAGGAAGCAGTCCTTAAACTGATTCATACCGGCATTGGTAAACATCAGGGTCGGATCGTTCTGGGGAATCAACCCCGAACTGCCCACCACAACGTGCCCCCGATCCTCAAAATACTTTAGAAAACGTGCGCGAATCTCATTACCGGTCATGTACTATACCTCTGATAAATTTATAGAAAGTACTTCATTCAAAACTACTCGACGCCCTGTTGAGCAACGTCATTACAACCCCGGAGGAGAATCCCCTGCGCTGTAAAAAACCAGCGATCCGCCGCCGCTGACGCTCATCTGCCATCTGCGGACTGAAACCGGCATAGCGGCGTTCAATCAACTCTCTGGCACGGGTAAGATCATCTCCGTCATCAGGAGCATCCTGCAGCACCTGATCGATGAGATCAGCTTCCACCCCACGGCGACGCAACTCCTGCCGCAACCGGCAGCCGACATACCGTCCGTTTTGCCTGGCCGCAGCGACAAAACGCTCAGCATAGTGCTGATCATTCAAATAGCCTTCTGAAATCAGCCGATTAACGGCCTGCTGCGCCTCTTCAGCAGAAAACCGCTTCATCTGCAGCTTACGCCGTAAAGCTGCAGCGGTATAATCCTGTCCGGTCAACCGCCTCAGTGCAGCTAGATAACACTCACTGACCTGGCTAGAACCGGTCAACGTTGATCTTATCCTCGTTCATCACCTCTTCCAGCTTCTCTTCCTTGTGGTCAAAGTTATCCCAGGTTGCATCAGAAGTAGATGAAATGCCGGACACCTTAAGGGCAAAGTCATCCGGATTGGAACTTTGTCGCAACGCCTCTTCATAGGTGATCAACTTTGAGGTGAACAGCTTCATCAAGGACTGATCAAAGGTCTGCATACCATAGGAGACAAAGCCCTGGGCAATAGCATCCTTGATCTGCTTGGTCTTGTCCTTGTCATCAATACATTCTTTGACCCGAGCCGTTCCCAGCAGTACTTCAACTGCAGGTACCCGCCCCTTGCCATCGGCCCGCGGTACCAGCCGCTGGGAGATAATCCCTTTGATAATGCTGGCCATCTGAATCCGCACCTGCCGTTGGTGGTACGGCGGAAAAACCGAGATGATCCGGTTGATGGTCTCCGGTGCATCCATGGTATGCAGGGTGGACATAACCAGGTGACCGGTCTCTGCTGCGGTCATGGCGGTTTCAATGGTCTCGTAATCCCGCATCTCACCCACCAGGATAACATCCGGATCCTGACGCAGGGCACCTTTCAGCGCACTTGAGAAGGTCGGGGTATCAGTACCCACCTCCCGCTGGCTGATGATACACTTGTTGTCCCGATGCAGAAACTCCACCGGATCTTCAATGGTGATGATATTGCTGGTCCGGCTGTTATTGATCTCATTGATCATTGCTGCCAGGGTGGATGACTTACCGGAACCGGTGGTACCGGTCACCAGGATCAAACCACGCTCTTCCGCGCAGAGTTTTTTCAGCACCGGAGGCAGGTTCAACTCCTCCATGGTGGGAATCTTCATTGAAATCGCCCGGAAGACCAGTGCAATGGTCCCCCGCTGTCGATAGCAGGCAACCCGGAAACGCCCCAGACCCGGCACCGCATAGGCCATATCCACCTCGGAGTTCTCCTCAAAAATCCTCCTCTGGCGGTCATTCATCATCATATTGGCGATGCTGCTGACCACGTCCGGTCCCAAACGCTGGGCATTGGGAATCGGGTGCAGCTTACCGTCAATCCGGACAATCGGCGGCAGACCAGTCTTGATATGTACGTCCGATCCACGAGCCTTGACGGCAATGGTAAGAATTTCGTTCAGTTCCACGGGATACCTCCGAAATCCTGCTTGGTAGTTATGCTGCTTTTTCTTCTTTGGGTGCCGGCTTAATCAGCTCCATCAGCTTGGCCTCTATCTCAGCCAGCATGGCCGGGTTTTCTTTCAGGAATTGCCGTGAATTCTCGCGTCCCTGACCGATCCGTTCTTTGTTATAGGAGAACCAGGCACCACTCTTGTCGATGATATTGCGATCCACCGCCAGATCCAGCACATCGCCAGTGCGAGAGATCCCTTCACCGTACAGGATGTCGAATTCAGCCTCTTTAAACGGCGGAGCCACCTTGTTTTTGACCACCTTGACCCGCGTACGGGAGCCAATCACCTGATCGCCCTGTTTCAGGGTAGCAATCTTACGGATATCCAGACGGACTGAGGCGTAAAACTTCAGTGCATTACCGCCGGTGGTGGTTTCAGGATTACCAAACATCACGCCGATCTTCATCCTGATCTGGTTGATAAAGATCACGCAGCAGTTGGATTTGGAGATGATACCGGTCAGTTTGCGCAGTGCCTGAGACATCAGACGTGCCTGCAGACCGACATGGGAATCCCCCATCTCCCCCTCGATCTCTGCCTTGGGCACCAAAGCGGCAACCGAGTCAATCACCAGCACATCAATGGCGCCGCTCCGCACCAATGTTTCTGCAATTTCAAGCGCCTGTTCACCGGTGTCCGGCTGGGAAACCAGCAGGTCATCGGTTTTTACCCCCAACTTGCGGGCGTAGGTGATATCCAGAGCATGCTCTGCATCTACAAAGGCGGCAATACCACCGGTTTTCTGCGCTTCAGCCACAATATGCAGGGCCAGCGTGGTTTTACCGGATGATTCAGGACCATAGACCTCAATCACGCGACCACGAGGTACCCCCCCCACTCCCAGGGCCAGATCAAGGGAGATGGCACCGGTAGGGATAGATTCTACACCTGGCAGTGCCTCGTCATTGCCGAGACGCATGATGGCACCTTTACCGAACTGTTTTTCAATCTGGGAAAGGGCCAGCTCAATGGCCTTGTTCTTATCACTCACAGGAGTACCTCCTTGGTACGGAAAAGATTGGAAAGAGTTGCGAAAGGTACCACATCAAAACAGCTAGCGGCAAGCTAATTTGGGCAAATTCAGGCCACTTCAGACAGCATAAGTCGCTTTTTAAGCATCAAAAGCCCCTTTTCAACGGTCTGTTGCCGGATGGCAGCACGGTCGCCATCGAAGTGACACTGAACAACCTCACAGCCGTCCTGATCAGCAAGGGCGATATAGACGGTGCCAACCGGTTTTTCAGTGGTCCCCCCATCCGGTCCGGCAATACCGGTTACCGCCAGAGACAGATCACTCCTGATTGCCTTGCGAACCCCTTCAGCCATGGCCCGGCCAACCTGTTCACTCACCGCTCCATACATGGCCAACAGCGGTGACGGGACATCCAAAAGTGCCATCTTGACCTCATTGGAGTAAGCCACAACACCACCCCTGAACCAGGCTGAACAACCCGCAATATCTGTCACCCGTGCTGCAATCATCCCGCCGGTACAGGATTCTGCCAGGGCCAGGGTCATTCCGGAGGCGAGAAACAATGCCGCCAGCTCCTGATCAGCAACCATGTCCATACTCCCTGCTGACCATCTGCTGTACCTCACGCAGAGCCAGCCCCTGCTCCCTGGCTATCCGGCAACAGTCCTCATACTCCGGTTTGCTGCCGTACTGGCTGGCCTTGAATCTGACCATCCCCAACGACGTCTGGTATGCCTCAACCTGTCGTTGCTGTACATATCGCTGCAGATGCTGTATCCGCACCCCCAGAGTACCAGTCTCCCGCATCACCAGCTGCACCAGCTGTTCTTTTTGTTCAGGACGACAGAGCAGCGACAGCATCAGGCCTGGCCGCTGCTTTTTCATCTGAACCGGCGTATGCCAGACATCCAGCGCCCCGGCCGCAAACAGTTGCTCCACCGTGTAGCCCAGCACCTCCGGAGTCACATCGTCCAGGTTGCAGCTTAGCTCAACGACCATCTCATGATCAGGCTGCTCCGACAACTCCCCCAGGAAACCGCGCAGAATATTGGGGCAGTCAGCAAAATCCTTGCTTCCTGCTCCATGTCCAACCAGTGAGATACTCATCTGCGGCATCTGCCTAACCGGCTCTGCCAGGGCAGCCAGTATAGCCGCACCGGTAGGGGTTACCCGTTCACCTGAGCCGCACTGGCTATGGACAGTCAGGCCTTTCAGCAATTCAGCCGTTGCCGGGGCCGGCACCGGCAGCCTGCCGTGAGCAGTCTCCACGAAGCCGCCACCAAGCGGCACTGCAGAGCAATAAATGTTATCCACCTTCAGCCAGTCCAGGGCAATCGCCGTTCCCACAATATCCACGATGCTGTCCATCGCCCCCACTTCATGGAACCGCACCTGATCCACAGCGACCTG
>Ga0209016_1001385_pt1 | contig 19772 bp, 11 predicted proteins | sample EPASupsiteSAE305_FD_187265 | JGI IMG/M metagenome (GOLD analysis project Ga0209016, IMG submission 187265) | Bioremediated contaminated groundwater microbial communities from EPA Superfund site, New Mexico - SAE3-05 (SPAdes) (version 2) | ecosystem: Environmental > Aquatic > Deep subsurface >...
ATATGTATCAACTTTACGGGCGCAAGTTTTGCATTTTCCAAGAATTTCGAAGTTAAATCCTGTTACTTCAAATGATTCGTCTGGATATTCAAATTTTGGAATATTGATATCAGTAATCTTGCCGCAAAACAAACAATAAAAATGGCCATGATTTGATGAAAAAATTTCGTATCTTTCTGGTCCGTTCGAGCAATATACTTTTGAAACAAAACTTTTTTCTGCCAATTTTTCAAGGATGTAGTATACAATAGCTAGTCCTATTTTACTATCACGCTCTTTTACAGCCTTATATATATCTACAACAGAAGCGTGGTTAGCCATCTTTGACAATTCTTTAATAATAATTTCATAATAATCCGTTAACAATGAATCGTCATCATTGTCATTAATTGAATAAATTAATTTAATATTGTCATACATTATTCTCCTCCGGCTATATCAATATGTTGTATATTATAATTTATATTCATTAAAACTTTGCGTCCAAACTAGTAAATCTGTTTTCCTATCCGCTGTACATCTAATTGTTTTTTCTAGATATAAACACCCATAGAACGGGTATTTCTCTTGCCGTACCCTGACAACGATTCACAAGGAAATTTAATGAACTTTATCGCATATAATCGTGTTCGTCGGTTGGCGCACAAAGCTGCTGAAAAAAAAGGGTATCGTGATTCGCAGAAGCCTGCATGCCGCCATTTGCAATCGTGAGCCCCGCCTCAATCATGCGAGATTGAGACAAGCGGAGCGTCGTCAATCGATAAATGCCTTATATGACGCAATAACCAACACCGATCAGGCAACGCCGGAAAGAAGCGAACTCCGATGCCTGCAACGGCGACTCAAAATTACCAACCAGCGGCCTCGCCACGACGTGTCATGAAAGAGCGTCCTCACCAGGGCAGACACTGCGCTGAAATTGCTTGCCCCAGCTCCATTTCGGACAGATTCCGACTTTTCCGTATTTTGACCGGAATTGCAGGACATCTGGCGTTGCTAGTGTTTTGATCGCTAACCAGCTGATATTCAAAAAAACATCCATGGACCGACGAAGCGCCCGGATGGTGCCCAAAGGTTTTCATAGAATTGCTAATGGAAAATCCATGCCAACTTCTCCCGACTTTTGAAGCAAGCAGACCCGGAACAGCGATCATCCCGGATTTTGGGAAATCGCTTCGTCCGCAGAATCCGCGGGCAGCTCTTTGAAAATTAGCCCCAAACCTGAGCCCCGCCGGAGGCGAGAGGGTGGACACCTGCCGCCCCGTCACCCTTGTCACGTTCAGAAGGAGCATGAAGGCTTGACACTGTCAAGGCCGCGCGCACAGCGCACACCCGCGGCGCCTGGGGAGATGCCCCCCCCTGGCTCTCCAGTCCGATGGCAAAATCGTGGCCGCGGGCATAAGCGATGGCAATTTTGCCTTGGAGCGCTATGCCGGCGAAGGTACCACGACATCAACTTCGGCGAGAGCGGCAAGATCCTTACCAGCTACCATCCGATCTCCCCACAATCCCTTTCCTTCCGTTTTCGAACGGGTCGCTCCGCTCATATTGCCCTGCCTGCCGAATGTCCTTTTTTCGACAGGGAATAATCGAGCAAGTTAGCAGACTATCAACTAGTTAGCTCTTCGGGCATATCTCTTATGCCCCTGTCCACGTTTTTCTACCTCTTCTCGAATGTCTCAGAAATAAACAACAATCCTCCAGAGATTTTCCGGCTTTACGGATTATTTTATCACTTAGGCAAGGTCCGATTCTTTATCGCCCGCCTGATGCAATCTGCAATAGCGAATGGATTATCAGGATTATTTGTTTCTGCGCTGACGGTTACCACTGCCATATTTTTCCTTTTTCCCGGACAAAGATAAAGAATTTACGCAAAACCGAAAAAGAATACACAACCCTTACGCATGTAAGTCGCCAACATATTAATTTTATTCATAATTAAAAATGGCTCGCATTTTGCTAAAAGTTAATAGCAAATATATCCACACTGACAAATAGGTAAAAAAATGGCATTGCGATTACTGATCATTGAGGGTTCAGAGGACGACGCCGTGCTCCTGGTGCGGGAATTGCGCAAAGGGGGCTTTGATCTCGACTTCAAGCGGGTCGAGTCGCTGCGGGAACTGGCGGGGGCATTGGATGAAGGCTCCTGGGACGCCGTCCTCGCTGACCCCAAGATGGCAACGCCTACCGGCCTCAATGCCCTGCGCATCATCCAGGCGAAAGGGTTGGACATCCCCTTCATTCTTCTCTCCGGGGAAATCGAGGCGGACGAGATCGTGAAGATGATGAAGGCCGGAGCGCACGACTTCATCAAAAAAGGCGACTTCGCACAGCTGATGCTTGCGCTTAAGCAGGAGCTTCAGGCGGCGGAGACGCGCCGGAAGCGTCGACAGACCGCGGAAGCCCTGCAACGCATCCATGACGAACTGGAAGCGAGAGTCAGGCGGCGCACCGACGAGCTGGAGCGAAGCATTGCGGCGTTGCGGATCGAGGCGGCCGAGCGGGTAAGTGCGGAGAAATCGTTGCGGCAGGCTCACAGGCGGATCGAAGCCGTCCTTGCCAGTGTTGCCGACATCCACTTTCTCTATGACCGGCAGTGGCGCTGCCTTTACGTCAACAAGGCTGCGATTCACGCCCTCGGTCGCCGCCAGGCCGATCAGATTCTGGGGCGCAACCCGTGGGAGTTGTTTCCGGATATCGTCGGTACCGAGATCGAGCAACAGTACCATCGCGCCATGGAGGAACAGGTTCCCGTCACTTCCGAGTCCTACTACCCCACCCGGGACGCGTGGTGGGAGAACCGTTTTTACCCCTCACCCGAGGGCCTTTCCGTCTTCGCCACCAACATTACCCTGCGCAAGAAGGCCGAAGAGGCGCTACGGGAGAGCGAGAAACGCTTCCGGGGCTACTTTGAGCTCGGGCTGGTCGGCACGGCGATCACTACCCCCGGCAAAGGCTTCCTGGAAGTCAACCGCAAGTTCTGCGAGATCTTTGGCTACGAACAGGACGAACTGGTGCGAATGAAGTGGGCGAAGCTGATCCATCCGAACGACCTCGCCGCCAATATCGCCCATTATAACCGGGTCCTGGCCGGGGAGACCGACGGCTATTCCCTGGAAAGCAAGTATATCCGCAAGGACGGCCTGGTAATCGATGTCACGCTTTCGATGAAATGCCTGCGCCGGGCCGATGATTCCTTGGAATACTGCGTGACGCATTTGCAGGACATCACCGAACGCAAGGAGAAGGAGAGCGAAATCATGAGTTACCAGAGGCAGCTCCGTGGGCTGGCAGCGGAACTTGCGCTTGTGGAAGAGCGGGAGCGACGCAAGATTGCCGTCGCCCTCCACGACCAGATCGGTCAGCCCCTGGCCCTGGCCTCAATCAAGCTTGGGAAGCTGCGGCAAGAGGTCGACAACGAGCACCTGGGCGAGCAGGTCGACAGCATCCGGGGAATGCTCGCCTACGCGATCGGCTCTTCCCGCATGCTGACCTTCGAGCTCAGCCCCCCGATCCTCTACGAGCTGGGCCTGGAGGCAGCTGTCAGCTCCCTGGCTGAACGCTATCGGCAAGAGCTCGACATCCGGATCGATTGCCGCAACGATGACAGCCAACCTAAACCGCTCTCCGACGATGTCTGCATTCTCCTCTTCCAAGGGGTCCGGGAACTGCTCACCAATGCCCTCAAGCATGCCCGGGCGCAAAGAATCACCATCTCCATCTGGCGGGAAGGCATCAATATCAGGATCAAGGTCGAGGACGATGGAGTCGGCTTCAATCCCGAAGATAAAGAAATCCTGGCCGGGAAAGATCAGGGCTTCGGCCTGTTCAGCTTGCGTGAACGGATGAATTATCTGGGCGGAAACTTGGCCATCGAATCGTTTCCGGACGGTGGCACGCGGGCTATCCTGACGGCGCCGCTCCGGATCGAGCCGGAAGAGCAAGAAGGAGAAGTGGTATGAGCACCCGGATCATCCTGGCCGACGATCACAAGATCATCCGTGACGGCCTGCGCAGCCTGATTGAGAAGGAAGAGGGCCTGGAGATTGCCGCCGAGGCCGAAAACGGCCGGATTGCGGTAGATAAAGCCGTTACGTTGTCGCCGCATGTGGTCATCATGGATATCGCCATGCCCGACTTGAACGGCATGGAGGCCACCCGACAAATCATTGCCGCTGTCCCGCAATGCAAGGTGATCGCTTTGTCGATGCATGCCGACAAACTCTACATCATGGAGATGCTCAAGGCGGGGGCTTCCGGCTACCTGCTCAAGGACTGCGCCTACGAGGAACTGGTCCTCGCTATCCACGCCGTTCTCAAAGGCAAGACGTACCTGAGTCCGTCGGTTGCCGAAACCGTCATCGACGACTACCGCCTCCAGTTGCAACAGGACAAAGAATCGGCCTTTTCCATATTGACCTCCCGGGAGCGAGAAGTTCTCCAGCTCCTGGCGGAGGGAAGCAGCACCGGCCACATGGCCGCTCAGCTCCATCTCAGCATCAAGACCATTGAAACTCACCGCCAGAACATCATGGCAAAACTCAATATCAACAACGTCGCCTTGCTGACCAAATACGCCATCCGTGAAGGATTAACTTCGCTGTCCATCCCCTTCTCTCAGGTTTTTCGAAGCAATAAATCCGTAGTTCTCCCGATACCAGTTCCCGCCGGTTCCGGATATAAGACCTGCAATCTCTCCGCCCCTCTTCCGGAACCCTGAGGGCTGCCCGGCACGGGCTTTACGAAAATTTCGAGCTTCTTGCGAAAAAACAAGACTAGGTCCGAAAATTTCGTACCCTCCCTTTCTTTTGTGAAATTTTCAACAGGAGCGGACTGTGGAGTCGTTATCTGCGGCACGCTTGAGAAGCAAACATTTCAAGCATCGTCAGCTTTACACACAGGCGGAAATGAGCATGCAATAGGATATGGTGCGTTATCTGCATATAAGACAGTTTACGACAGTTGTATCGTTTTTTGGAGAACGCCGCTAGCCGCCAACTCTTTGGTTTTCAGGTTAACAAGCAAAGGGCAAGGCGACATTCAGTATAGATGTTGCAGGTATGTGGGAGTGCAAAGGAACCCTTTAAGGGGTTGGAGACTTCGGCAAGGATGATTCCAGACGGGTGACTGCTGATAAAGGAGGCGCAGGGGAAGGTCGGCCCGCGTGATTTTTTCCGTCAAAGAACTGCATTCTGTCCCGAACAGGGCACTTGTGGTCCAGTTTACGGTAGCAATTCGGAAAATATCTTCATGTCCAGAGCAATCGTTTTTGATGATATTTTTAAATTCAGGAGAATCTATGGCGAAAATTTTAATTATTGATGAAGAAGAAGCTTCTCGTTATACATTAAAAGAATTTCTTGAATCTGATGATCATGATGTCTCCTGTCCATATTCATTGGATGAAGCAAATGCGTGCATCGAATCCTGTGAATATTCTATTATTTTTATAGACATAGACTTTGAAAATGGAAATGGTATTTTATTTTTGAAAACAGTTAACGAAATGATAAACAGGCCTGAGGTAATAATAATCACCGATGACATCAGCCAAAAAGACGCCAGGAAGGTTCTTGAAAATGGAGTGTGGGACATCTTTTTTAAACCGCTATCGATAAATTATATTAGAAAAGCAATAGAGGGCGCCCTCGATTTTTGGGAGAGGAAAAATAAAATTTCTCAGGTTGTCAACATTGCCAAAGACATTTTGCTCGGTAGCAGTTCTGCAATGGTTGAATGTCAAGAAATGGCGGGCATTGCCGCTAAAGATGATGTGCCTGTTTTAATTATGGGTAAAACAGGCACAGGGAAAGAATTGTTGGCCAACATTATCCACCAAAACAGTCGCCGCAAAAATGGGAATTTTGTGATTGTCGACTGCGCTTCGCTTCCGCAAAATCTTGCGGAAAGCATTCTGTTCGGTAGTAAAAAAGGAGCTTTTACCGATGCGACCAATGATAAAGACGGGTTGGTGAGCCAAGCTCATGGCGGGACCCTTTTCCTCGACGAAATAGGTGAGCTTCCTCTTGTTCTCCAGAAGACTTTCCTTCGGATGCTCCAGGAAAAGCGATTCAGACCAGTGGGGGCAAAACATGAAGTTGCAAGTGATTTCAGGTTGATATCGGCAACAAACAAAAACCTCGCTGAAATGGTGCAACACGGAGAATTTCGAGAGGATCTTTTTTTCCGTATTCAATCATTGGTGATTAAACCGCCAACACTCGCGGGGCGAAAGCAAGACATTGCCGAATTGGTCAATTTTCATATAAACAGGCGGTGCAAACAGCAGGGACGATTGCCTAACCCGGTAGCGCCCGAGTTTATGCAAACTTTGCAATACTACAGTTGGCCAGGTAATGTCCGAGAGCTGTTCAATATCATTGACAGTTGTTTAGCTAAAGCAACGGAAGATTGCATTTTAGTCTCAAAATATTTACCGGTGCATATACGAATTGAATCATCAGGGTACAGCGTCGTTTCGCAGAATACCCATAATTCCAAATCATCGGCGAGCATACCGGAGCTTAAAATTTATCGTAAATTGATCTCAAGCAGGGCGGAAAAGAAGTATCTGGAAAATTTAATTAATCAAGATAAATTCGATATCGAAGAGGCCTGTCTCATTTCCGGGCTTTCGCGATCACGTTTTTATGAACTTTTAAAGAAATATCAATTGCCGGTACCTAGAAGTGCAAATGAACCGGTGCGGCAATGCACGGATTTTCTGGAAAATTCATTGCCGCCCAACCCCATCTTTCCTCATCGGGTATGAGCGGCTTGGCGGGCGCGACACCACCGGCGTTTTAGCAACCGGCTTCCGCGGCAACATGAGGTGATGAGGCTGCTCCATAATAGATGGTTTCGTAAAAAAGGAAAACTTTCCGTTTTGTCATTTCGAGCGTAGCGAGAACTCTCTAGAATTATTACGAGATTTCTCCTCGCCATGCTCGCGAACCTGGTCATAAAAAAGACCGAGGCGCCAAGGAAGAAACCTTTCTGCCTCACCGCTCTCGCCAGGCAATCCTATATCTCCCGCGGCTCCTTGAACAAAGGATTGAATACGACCGCTGCGCGGATCGTTTCAATCCTTATTGATTAGCGCGCCTCGTGATATAACTCTCTATAATTTAAGGACCAGTCTCAAACCTTCGTCAACTTGAGCTATGATTGAACTAGAAAGTGAGTGAACCTTTTCAGTTAAATATAACCTATCTATGGTAATTATTTGAGAGACGTTAATTACGCTTTCTTTGGATAGTTTTGATTTTTTGGAAGGGAGCAAGACGTTGCCAGGAGCGGCAGCCAAACGGATATTTGATGTGATTACAACGGCAATTATTGTGTTGATTTTACTATCGTTAAATTCGTTTGATTGGATAATAAGCACAGGCCTTCGGTAACCGGGCCCCGAACCGGTTGGCTCCGGTAGAACTGCCCACCAAACATCTCCTCGTTTAATTACCACTCTTCTTTTTCGACCGAACTGAACTGCATAGTTAAAAGAACCTCATTCAATTCTGCCGGCTCAGATGAGTAGATTTCATTGAGTTGTTTAGTAATGTAGTCAGAAGGGTGTTGCTCAAGATATTGCTCAACAGCCTTCGCGAATAATTGACTGCGTGAAAAACCGTGGTTTTTCGCATACTGATCTGCTGCGCTGAATAACTTGTCCGGGATAGAGATTGCTGTTTTCATGAATTAAGTATAACCCTGGTAATACTTTGTGTCAATTGATCTTTCTACCCCTAGACAAATGCAGTATAATTGACTGAAATTACATATGTTAATTTTCTGTTAACAGCAGTTGATGTAGCACTAACAAGCCTGTAGAAAAACCCATTTCTGGAAAGGCTTGCCGAATGAGGGTGGCATTCTTTGTCGCTCCTGATTCACCTTCCCCTTACCGTAGCCGTTTTCCGCGCAATCCGCCCCATTGGTAATAGATTTAAGCACAACGGGTTGTCTTGTTCTGCCGGACAAATCCAAAAAATGCTGGAATCTGTCCAGAAACATCGAAGAAAGCGATGTGTTAAATCGGTCCATTTTAGCTCCAGCAATACACATAAGCGACGTGTTGCTCCGTCGCTCGTTTTGCCACCCTGCCAAGATTGCCGGATTTCATCTGGTATATTTTTTGCTAATTTCAAGAATGTGCAAATTTTTCCGGCGCTTTGCTTTGGCCAAAAAAGGGTTCGCCGGAGGTTCGGCCCGGTATCTGCCGCTGACGTTCGGCGGAGCCGGGAGTGTGATCGGCGGCGGCATTGGCCTCAAGAAGGGTTCGGTGAACAACGCGTCGCGATGGTCCCTGCCTGGGCTTCCCCGGTCGGTATATTTTTGGGGAGAGACAGCGTTCGTTTTCAGGGAATTCTCGGGATTTCCTTTTCATCATTCACACATTCACAAGACAGCAGCGATAAAGGATAGGTATGGAGCACGATCAACCAAGTCTTGATTCTCTCGAATTAGTCCACCTGAAGAAGCGGGTCGCTGAGCTGGAAGAGCGAGAAGTACACGCTCAGGCAGACTATGAGCACCTGAAGCAACTTTATGAAAACTCTCCGCTTGCTTATCAGTCGCTCGACGTTAACGGTTGTCTTGTCGAGATCAACCAGGCTTGGCTGGAGATGCTGAGGTATGCCGGAGAAGAGGTCGTCGGTCGAAATTTTGGCGATTTTCTTCACCCTGACTCGCGAGAGTATTTCAGGGAACAATTTTCAAGGTTTAAAATAACCGGCGAGATTCTCGGAATCGAGTTGAAGATGGTCAGGAAAGATGGCGCTCCGCTCCGCGTTTTCCTTCAGGGCAAAATGAGTGAAGCTCCGCGGGGTCAAGCTCGACAGATCCATTGCATTTTTCATGACATCACCAAGCATAAGCAAGAAGAAGCGGCGCTGCGAGAGAGCGAGGAACGGTTCCAGGCGCTTTATAAAGCGTCGTTTGGCGGGATAGTAATACACGATCACGAAGGCATTTTAGACTGTAATCAAGGGCTCTCAAGGCTGAGCGGTTACACCCTCGAAGAACTTATCGGCATGGATAGGCTCATGCTCATTGCACCCGATTATCGCAATTTGGTCCTGCGGAATATGCAGCGCGGTTTCGAGCGAACGTACGAAATCGTAGGGCTCAAGAAAGACGGCACAAGATTTCCCATCAGAGTCCGCGGGACGAATATCCCCTATAAAGGGCGGATTGTCCGGATGACTGAATTTCGAGACATTACTAAATACAAACAAATGGAGGAAGCACTCGAAAAGCGCCTGATAACCCGCACCTTCCCGCTCACCGGGATGGATGGAATCACTTTTGAAGAACTCTTCGATCTTGCGGCGATTCAGCGCCTCCAGGATCAATTTGCGGCAGCTACCGGAGTGGCTTCCCTTATCGTCTCTCCCGACGGCACTCCCATCACCCTCCCGAGTAAATTCACCCGCCTGTGCGGTATTATCCGTAAAACCATGCTGGGCGGCTCCAATTGTGTCAAGTCCGACGCCGCCATCGGCGGCTATAACCCAAGTGGCCCCATTGTCCAGCCTTGCCTCAGCGGCGGCTTATGGGACGCCGGCGCCAGGATCACCATCGGCGGCCATCACGTCGCCAGCTGGTTGATCGGCCAGGTAAGAAATGAGGCCCAGGACGATGAAAGCATGCGGACCTACGCCCGTGCCATCGGTGCCGACGAGGCAGCCTTCATGGAAGCGTTTCATGAAGTCCCATCCATGTCGCGTGAGCGGTTTGAACATATTGCCCAGGCCCTCTTCAGCCTGGCCAATCTCCTGTCCAATTCCGCTTATCAAGGCGTCCAGCACGCACGTTTCATCATCGAACGCAAACGAACGGAAGAAAGGTGTGAAAAATTGCGGGCACGGCTTCGACAGGCCGAAAAAATGGAGTCGTCCGCTCACCTGGTTTGCGACACCGGCCGTGAACTCGAAGATATATTCACTATCATTCGAGAGCATGCGGACCTTGGCCTGGCGGATAGGAAGCCGGAAGACCCTCATTTTCAATGCTTCGGAGCAATTCGGGATGCCGTCCAGCGTTCGGCTGGCCCGATCCGGCAACTCCTCGCTTTTTGCCTGGAACCAGCCGATGGTCGGCAACCCGGAAACACCAAGTAAACGAGCCGGTTTCGAGGCTGCTCAGGCTCGTCCGGTTTCGCATTTCGACAGTTTCTCCCCGCTCCCCATGCACCGGCCCGGCAACTAAAACCTGCGGGCGATGCAGATGTCGTAGTTATGTCGCTCCGAGATGGCGTAATTTTTGCAATTTTAACACCGTGACTAGATGTTATTTTCAAGCAAAGCTGAAAGGATCGACTGCTTTGAATTGTCTTTGTCGCCTCTCAATTCTTTTTAAAAGGTGATAGTTATGATTAAGGACATTATTTGCACTGGTGTTCGTGATTATGTACTCAGAAATAACAGGACGCAAGAAAACTATATGTCTGAATATGGAGTAATTGATATTAATGATTGCATTGACCGCATGCTGAAAATAATCAGACCAATCTTGTTGAAAAAAATATTGATAATTAAAGATTACAATTCATGTCCATTGTTATTTTGTCATTGCCAAGGAGTTTCATTTGCCATTTTGAGCCTGATTATGAATGCAGAAAGGGCTATAGATACCAATGGCGCAATAACTATTACGACAATGAGGGATTACTCAAACAAAGATGATTGCTCTTATATAAAAATAATCATTTCTGATACGGGAATCGGCATTCCTCGCGATAAGCTCGATCATATTTTCGAAAAAATTAATAAATGCAAAAATGACACAGGGATAACTTTGCCCAAGATCCGCGATATCATTTCCGGGCATGGGGGTACTCTCGTCATTGAAAGCGAGTTGCATGCGGGCACGACCGTTACCATTAGCTTGCCGGAAAAAAGTATATCGCTAAACAGTTTCGTGGCAAACCGTTGGCAATCGTACGAGAAAAGATCAATTTTTTCTAGAAATAATTTCATTCTGGCAATAGGCGACGATAGAAATGAATTGAAGATGATCAGGGAAAGCTTGAACTCCCGTAATCGTGTAGTCCTAACGGCAGAACGTGCGGAATCTGCATTGGTTATTCTTCAGCATTTTCCTGTTGATATGGTTATCTGCAATATCGTGATGCCTGAAGAAATGAACGGGATTGAATTTCTAAAAAAAATAAAACAGGATTTTCCGGGGGTGGTGACGATTCTGCAAGCTACTTGCGACGAATTGCCCATGGCCGTGCAGGCAATGTATAGCGATGAAATCTGCAAGGTGGTCCTGAAGCCTTGGACAGCCGATCAGTTGAAAATGGTTGTGATTAATGCGTTAGATTCACGGCGAATTGCCGTTAAAAGCGTAAGAGAGAGCGATCCGTCGACCGTGGAGATCAAATTGGAACGACTTGAGCAGAGTTATCCGGGTATCGCTTTTGCCGAGAGGGACGAGGAGGGATCCGTTGTCATTCCTGCTCAGCGATAATCGCCGGAAAGTCGAGGAGGAAAGGAAAAAATTTCGCATTCGCCGTCGTTTCGCCGGACGACATCCACTGGCGGCCAACTCGAAATGTCCGGACACTTTCCGATTGTTTCGGATTAGTCCGATCTTTCGGGACGTATTTCTTCCTGGACGACCTGGTCCGTTGGGCACGGCGAGTGCCCATTTTCAACCGGAATGATCGGCATGGGATCCGGCATTAACCACCCGCAAAAGGAGCAATGCTCAATGTTCCGTAAAATACTCTTCGTAGACGATGATGTCGGCCTGTTGAGAGTCATTCAGGATCACTTCAGCGAGAGGTTCGGCCTGGACACGGCCCAATGCGGCGCGCATGCGCTTGAACTCCTTGCCCGACAAAATCCGTATGCCGTCATTGTCTCCGATTACCGCATGCCCGGCATGGATGGCGCGGAGTTCCTTGCCCGGGCAAAAAGACTGGCCAAGGATAGCGTGCGCATTTTATTCACCGGGCACGCCGATCTGGAAGTGGCCATCAGGGCCATAAACGAAGGGGAAATTTTTCGGTTTATTCCCAAGCCTTGCTCATTTGAAAAACTGGAAAACGCGCTCGCCGCCGCAATAGAAAAATATGACTTGCAAGCCGTGGTCGATCCGAAGAGGCAAGAGACGAGCATGCATTCGTTGCTTACCTCTGAAGAGATCGCCCTGCTTTTGCGGGGAAAACTGGATTCGCCCCCCCTCTCTCCTCTCTAACCGATTGAGAAAGCGTTGAATATCAAAGGCTGTCGGGAAATTGTATTGCAAGGACGCTTTTGCGGGGGAAAGGAACCTGTTTACCCTGATTCGCCAATCTCGCACCACTTAGAGCCTCGCCAGTTCCTCGGCGACCGCCGCAACCGTTTGCCGAATCTGTGCCTCCGTATGCAGGCAGGAAATGAAAAAACGCAGGCGGGCGGATTTTTCCGGTACCGCCGGATAGAGGATGGGGTGTACATTGATACCGCGCTCAAACAGGGCCGCGGACAGACGCGCCGCCTTGATCGAACTGTCGGTAATCGCGGGGATGACGGCCAAGCCTGTACCGGTGCCGGTATCGATGCCGCTCTTCTTGGCCTGTTCCAGAAAATATCGCCCGCGCTCATGCAGGGTCGCGACCCGCTCCGGTTCCCGTTGCAAAATCCGCAGAGCCGCCAACGAAGCCGCGGCAACAGGGGGAGACATCCCCACGCTGTAGAGAAAACCTGGGGCGAGAAACTTGAGGTGCTCCACCAGGGCGGTCTCTCCGGCGATATAACCGCCGCAGCCGGCGAGTGTCTTGCTCAATGTCCCCATCCAGATATCCACGTCCTGCCCCTGGAGCCCGAAGTGCTCCCGGATGCCTAAACCGGTCTTGCCCATCACCCCGAAAGAGTGCGCCTCATCCACCATCAGAAAGACCTTGTGCCTGCGCCTGATCTCAACAAAACGGGGCAGGTCCGGGAAATCTCCGTCCATGCTGTAGATGCCTTCCACCACGATCAGCACCCGTTCAAAGTAGTGGCGCCGCTGGCTCAGAATGGCATCCAGGGCAAACCAGTCGTTATGGGGGAAGGCAAGGGATTTGGCGCCGGAGAGCGTTATTCCCTGCAAAATACTGTTATGAATAAGTTCGTCGTGCAGGATGAGGTCCCTGGGACCGAACAGATGGCCGATGGCTGTGACATTGGCGGCGTGGCCGCTGACGAAAACGATGGCGCCGTCCACGCCATAGACCGTGGCGATCGCTCGTTCCAGTTCCCGATGAATGGGTCTCTCCCCGGACACGAGCCGACTGGCGGAGACCGTTGTGCCATGGCGGTCGATGGCTGCCTTGGCAGCCTCACTCACCTCGGGATGGCCGGAAAGCGCGAGGTAATTATAGTTGGCGTAGTTGACATACTCTCGTCCGCCGATTTGGGTGGTCGCACCCGCAATACCTTCGTGCAATTTGAAAAAAGGGTTACCGATACCCAGCCGGGCAGCGCCGGCATCGACGATGCGGATTTGCTGATAGCCCGGATGGAGAGGAAAGCGGTAGTGCTGTTCCGGAACGTTGACCGGGCCGGCAAGTGAGCGGCTGAGGGCTTCCTTGGCCCTGCCCATTTGACGTGTCATCTGAGTGAGCCTTGGCCGGAGGGGGATACTTCCCGCCCAGCAGTCGGGTGCAATATTTCAAGGTTTTCCTTAAAACAGGTACCAGGCGCCAACGGATCCGCGTGTGCAATCACCGGAAGTTTTACAGTGACACACGTCCCTTTTCCTTCAGTGCTTTGCACGCTAATGCTCCCTCCATATCCCCTAATGATTTCATTGGATATATGCAAGCCAAGCCCATTCGCGCGTCCAGCGGATTTAGTGCTGAAATACGGTTCGAATATTCTTTCCAGTGCATCTTCAGGAATTCCGCAACCCGTATCCGAAAATATCACTTCGATCCATGAGCAATCGCCTGGGTCGCTATTCGTTTTCTGTACATGGCGTGTCGCAACTGTAATTGTACCTTCCGAGGCTATGGACTGTTCCGCATTCAAGAGAATATTCATGAAGACTTGACCGATTTTTTCCCGGGAACACCTGATCGATGGAATTTCCAGAAAATCTTTTCGTATCGATAATTTGTCAGAATTTATCGAGTTAAACATTGTGATTATGAAATCTAAATGATTATTTATGTCGACATCGATTGTTTCAGCGTAACTTGCAGCGGAACGCATTTTGTAGTCATTTATTATTGAAATAACTTGATTGGCTCCGTTATTAGCTTCATTTATTGATTTAAACATATTTTTTATTTTTACTTTAAAATTATTTTCTATTGAAAATTCTTTCGCTGACTGGCGACTCTCGCCATCGGCAGCAGCCGATTCAAAATATGAATAGTCATGAAGTAATTTATCCATAATCTGCTCGCCTTTTTTTCCGGAAATAGCACATAAATTCCCAACGACAATCATCATGTAGTTGCATATCTCGTGGATGATTTTTGCGGTCAGCACCCCATCTTCTCCAATTCTGGCGCTTTGCGTAAGCATTCCGGTTGAAGAAGAAACATGGTCTCCCGGAAAGGAATGTATATAGAACTGATCGTTATCCGTTTTCGTAACATCATTTCGAGAGCGATTGTCGGAACAGTGAGCGGATAGTTTATTCATAGCTAAAAATCCTTTTACTTTCGCGATAAAATAAGAAGTTCGTAACTGTTCGGGTTGACTGGACCGGAGCCTCTTGGACTCTGCAGGTACCAATCCGCGCATTTGTGTTTTTTTCGACCAAAGGGAAAAAGCTTAAGATCCCACGCTGCTTGACGCATTGCGATTTCAATGCCAATCCCGCGCTCGAACACCGTAAAAAAAGCGCATCGCCAGCCGCCATGCTCGCCTTGCGACCCTCGTCTTCCGCGTAAACCTTATGCCTGGGGCAACTTGGGGATCTCCCTTTTTCCTGCCTCCGGCGGCCTGTTCCCTCCTTGCCCGGAGCCGTTTTCCGGCTCGCGAGCCGGCATGACCCGCTGACCGCCGTTCAGCCGGACTCTATCCACCACCGGGCAGCTCGAGATTATCGTACGGTTTCCGATTGTTTCGAAGTTTGTCCGATTTCCCCCCCCCATTTTTTCCCGTATATCGCGTGCCACGCTGCATGGCGCGCCGAGCGTATGTGTGCGGCCCAATCGTAAGCTGGGGTGCAACTTAATTCAAAAAAACAAGGAGAACGGCAAGGTCCATCCTCGAGCTGCAGTCTGTGCATCCACCGTTTTGTCCTATTTCCATTCCACGGGTGGTGTTGGCCCGCAATTTGCCTTCCTAACCCGATGATAACGGCAAAGGCTCAATCAGTCGCCCGAGGGGCGCCTGCTGCCGCGACGCGCGGCAACCGATCTCGAAAACAATTTAAATCAAGGAGAAAATCAAATGAAAACAATAAGTTGCAAAGGTGATGCGAAGGTGAGATGGGCGACCATTCTGGCTGCGTGCCTTTTTGTTTTCGCAGGCTGGCCGGGCGTGGGCCATGCGGTCGAGAAATCACCGCTGGAGAACGTGCTCAAAGCGGAAAAGGTAGTCACCGGAAGCGACGGCAAGGAAAGCATTCAGGCCATGAAGAAAATCGCGCCGGGCGAGGTCATTCAGTACCGCATCGACCAGAAGAATGTCGGCAAGGACGAACTCACCAAGATCACCGCCATCGGCCCCATTCCCAAAGGCACCCAGTATGTCGGCGGCAGCGCCAAGACCGCGACCCCCAGCGTTTTTCAGGTCTCGATCGACAACGGCAACACCTGGAGTGCCGAGCCGGTGACCAGGGTGGTCAAGAACGCGGCCGGTGAAAACGAGACCAAGACCGTGCCGCCGTCGGAGTACACCCAGATCCGCTGGGAGGCCAAGCCGCCGATGACCAAAGGCGAAAAACGAAGTTTTATCTACCGGGTCCGGGTGAATAAGCCGTAATCGGGTGGCGATGACCGGTCCTGGCCGCTCGAAATCCATTTCGAGCGAGAGCGAGGAATTCCAAGTCTTTGGTGAGATACGAGATTTCTCCCGTTGGTCGGAATGACACCGCACGCAGACATTCATTTTGTAAAAACCTCAACCAAACAACGACAAAAGGCGAAAGCCGCAACCCTAACCCCAAAATGGAGCGAAGAGCCGGAAAGAAAAATGAACACACTCCAACACGCAACCAATGAAGGAAGTATCAACATGAAGAAAAGGAGAACTTTATGAGCAGCAAAATGCCAACACGTGGCGAAATGGCCTTGGCATGGGCGAGGAAATCCTGGCTGGCAAGCCTGGTTCTCGGCTTGTACCTAATAACGACGGGCGTCGCCTCCGCCGTAGCGCCGCCGGTCGGAACGTCCATCGGCAACCAGGCGACGGCCACATACGTTGACGGAACCGGCACTATCCAGCGAGTTTCGTCCAATCAGGTGTCCACCATGGTCGCGCAGGTCGCGGCCCTCGCTTTCACCCCGAGTTACGAGAAGTTGGGAGCCCCGGGCCAGTGGGTGTACTTCCCCCACATCCTGACCAACAAGGGCAACGGTCCTGATGAATTTACGATCGATACCGCGGGTTGGTTCACCGCCGGCACGCCAGCCCTTGCTCCCGAAGACGTGAAAATGTACTTGGATAGCGACAAAAACGGCGAGGCGGACACCCCCAGCTCCCCGATGACCCCGGCCGCCGGCATTTACACGACCCCGACCGTCGCCATGGGCGACTCGATCGGCCTGATCCTGGCCGTGAAAATCAGTGCGACCGCGACAGCAACCCAGAACGGAACCTATACCTTTAAGGCCGCGAGTGTTTTCGATTCAAATGTTCAATCGGCGAATCTCACCGACAAGGTGACCGTTTCCACCACCGCGGTAGTCAATGTCACCAAGACGATGGATGTTGTGTCCGGCCCGTCGCCGAACACCAATGGCGGCGCTCATATCAAGGTCACCATGGAAGTGAACAACCCCTCGTCGCAGAAGGCGTATGACGTCACCCTGACCGATACCCTGAATAATACCCAGGTCAACGGGAAAGGTATGACTTATGCCGCAGCCGGGTATTGGAGCAGCGCCAGCGGCACACAGTTGACCGATGAAGCCGGCAACGATCCCACCGGCATCAACTACACGGCCGCTTCCAACCTCGTCACTGCGGTCATCGACGAGATCGATGCCGGCGCCACGCAGACGGTCACGTTCTATGTGGATATCGATAGCGGTATCCCCACCGGCACGACCCTCAATAACGATGTGGACTATACCTGGGCCATTGCGGATGGCGGCGGCACCACCGCCGGCAGCTCCAACATCGCCACCTATACGGTCGGCGGCCCTCCCCCGGGCTATGGTGTGGATGTCCACAGCACAACCAGTTGGACATCTCCCGTCTTAGCACAAAACGAGACCGCGGCCATTGCCGGCACCACCACGGCCAGCGCGGCTCAGGGCTCCAAAATCACCTTCACCACCTATGTCCACAACACCGGGACAGGCGAGGATACCTTCAATTTCACGGTGCCTGCCGTCGGCACCGCGGATAACACCTTCCCCGCCGACACGCAATTCACCGTTCTGAAGAACGGCGCACCTCTGTTGGACACCAACGGCGACGGCACTCCGGATGTCGGCCTGGTGCCCGGAACCTCCGACTCGGCCAGTCCATCCTATGCCACCGTCACTGTTGAGGCGCAATTGCCCGCCGGCGCCTCCGGAGATAACTCCGGAGCTGGCTATATAGTACGGTTCCAAACGGCCTCCGTCCACACCCCGGCCGCTTCAGGAAAGTACCTGACCGACTATATCACCTATAAACTGACCACCATCACGGCTGCCTCGGTCGACCTGTCTCTTGACGGCACCATCGGTTCGGGGGCTGACGATGACGTGGTCAAGCAGAACCAGGCCGGCGTGGAAGGCCAGTGTAACTCGTTCCCCATCGTGGTCGACAACAACGGTGGGACCGCTGACAACTTTGATCTGACCTTGAAGACAGCCACGGCTTTGCCGACCGACTGGACCTTGAAGTTCTACAACAGCAGCAACGTCGAGGTCACCAACACCGGCAATGTCCCGATCGCTACTCCCGCCACCTATACCGCGAAGGTCTGTTTGCCGGCAACCACCGTTTCCGCCGGGACATACGACATTCGCTTGCAAGCAAAATCGCCGAACACCCAGGTTTTGGATACCATCCACTACACGGTGACGGTCGCAGCGAATGTCAACCTCGTCGTAACCTCCAACCTCAGCTCGCAGGTGACTTCCGGCGGAGCCCTGGTGTACACCCACACGGTGACCAATAACGGCAACGTGACCATCAACGGCACCAACGCGGCGGTTCTTTCCGTCGCCAACACCAGCACCTCCTTCTCCGCCCTGGTCTATCGCGACGCGAACGGGGACGGTGTGTTCCAGGCGTCCGAGGAAACAAGTCCCATAGCGCGGAAGGAAGGCGCATCGACGGCGGTCGACGGCACCCTGGGAGCGCTCCTCGGCGGTGCTACCCCTGCTAACGACCTTGCAGCTGGGGCCAGCATCAAGTTTTTCGTCAAGGTGCTCGCCAACAACGGCTTGGCCGTCGGCACGATCAACACGACCACCGTGACGTTTGCCGCTGTCACCGCGGCCACGGTCACGGAAACCGACACCTCCAACAACGCGGTGGCGGACACCACCACCGTGCAGGACGACGGCGTGCGGTTGAGCAAGTTCCAGCAGCTTGACAGCAACTGCGATGGTACGGAGACCTTCCCGTCAACAGACGACACAAACGCAGCGTTACTCGCATACAAGGCGGCTATTCTCAACGCCAAGCCCGGTGAGTGCATCATCTACCTGATCACGGCAAGAAACATAAAGGCCAACACGGTAAACGACGTGACCATCACCGACAACATCCCGGCCTACACCACCTATCATGGCGGAGTGGGCAGTTCCGGGTTGACGACGACCGCCACTGCTCCAGCGGTGGGGTCGACCGGTACGGTGACCGCGGGTGGTGCCGCTGCCGACGATCTCAACGCTGGTGCGACGGCAACGATGACCTTCCGGGTGAAGATCAACCCGATTCCGACTAACTGATATCCGCCGATCGGCGTAAAGGCAACACTCAACCCCCCGCTCCTGTTCCGGGAGCGGGGGCACATCGTCCTTTTTCCGCGAAGGGGCGAAGAACGGGCCGGAACAGCCACGGATCTTCGTTCCTTCAGGGCAAACGAAACGAGAAGATATCTCAAAGCAAACGTGTCGATATGTTTCTTATTCCAGAGAACTTTCAAATTGAAGCATCCTGCGAGAAAGGAGTGCCATCTTGAATGCAAATGCAAATTAATCCGCGACAAGAACAAGGGGTGTTGTTCGCATAAAAAAATTGGCGGTCAAATCGATACAGCGACCCTACCTCAGGACAACATTCGGCTTAGTTCACACTATGAAAAAAAATATGAAAAACGAATTTCATGAATTGCTCCTCACTCTCCTTCTCTGGATCGGCTCCGGGCATTATTGGCTGATGCGAGGTGCTCGTCTCTTCGGAACGATACCGCTCTTGTTTCACGAGCGCCTTTGCGGCCGGATTCGACCGCTGATTGCCGGCATGCTGCTGGCAGTTTGTCTGGTGTCGCTTACGACAGCCACTGTCCCTCCCCAGAACACCGAGATCACGTCGATTGCCCAGGTCGTCTATTATGACAGCCAACACAATCTCATTGAAAATGTCATTGCTTCCAGAATTATTACGACAATCGGGTATCTCTCCGCTTGCCGGCTCGAACCGAACCGGACCGCCCGCGCCGTGCCGGGC
>Ga0209016_1001388_pt1 | contig 19731 bp, 8 predicted proteins | sample EPASupsiteSAE305_FD_187265 | JGI IMG/M metagenome (GOLD analysis project Ga0209016, IMG submission 187265) | Bioremediated contaminated groundwater microbial communities from EPA Superfund site, New Mexico - SAE3-05 (SPAdes) (version 2) | ecosystem: Environmental > Aquatic > Deep subsurface >...
AGACTGTTTGTGCAAACAATGCAAATGTTACCTTGAACGGGGTTGTTACCAATGCTACCGGAGGTCAGTGGACTGGCGGTTCGGGATCATATAATCCAGGCAGCAATGCGCTGAGTATAATTTATTCTCCTTCTCCAGCCGAAATATCCTCAGGAAGTGTTACTCTTGTTTTAACCACTACCGGCATTGGAAATTGCCTTGCGGTCAGCAATGATATGGTGATCAATTTTACCCCGTCACCGGTGACTGAAGCCGGAGCAACAACTTCTTATTGTGCTAACAATGCTGTAATTACATTAAACGGAAGTGTTTCCGGAGCAACTGGTGGCGTTTGGTCGGGTGGTTTGGGATTGTATTCTGATAACACCGATTTGCATGGCACCTATACACCTACTCTGACTGAAATTGCCTCCGGCTTTGTAACGCTAACTCTAACTTCAACAGGTAACGGAACCTGTAATGCTGTTAGTGATGTGGTTACATATAATTTCACTGGAGGCCCCACCGTTAATGCAGATGTCAATCAAACAGTCTGCGCAAACAACTCGGGAACTCTTTTGAACGGATCTTATTCCATTTCCACAGGTGCCGTTTGGTCAGGAGGATTGGGAACATATTCGCCCAACAATACCACCATGAATGCAGTATATACACCCAGTGCAGCTGAAATTGCAACAGGTATTGTAAATCTTACCTTGACAACAACCGGAAATGGAACTTGCTTACCCGTTACAGATGGTATGACCATTACCATCAATCCATCACCTATTGTTACTGCAGGTGCAAATATGAATTCATGTGTCAACAACCCTTCTGTTGTTCTTACGGGATCTGTATTAAATGCTGGTGGTGGGGTTTGGACCGGAGGATTGGGTATTTTCAGTCCTAGCAATACCGCCCTTAATGCCACTTATACACCACATGCAACCGAAATTGCTGCTGGTACCGTGACTCTTACCTTGACTTCAACCGGCAATGGAAATTGTTTGCCGGTTTCAGATAATATGACAATTACAATTAATCCTGCCCCGATTGTAAATGCAGGTACCGATCAGGTAAAATGCGCAAATAACCCTGCCATTACACTTGCCGGTTCTGTTAGCATAGCAACAGGGGGACAGTGGACAGGCGGATTGGGAATTTTTAGCCCAAATGCAAACACCCTGAATGCTGTTTATATGCCTTCAGCCACTGAAATTGCCAATGGTTTTGTTAATCTTACATTAACTTCAACCGGAAATGGGCAATGCAATTCTGTTACAGATGATATTACCATTACATTTACCGAGGCACCAACCGTTAATGCAGGATCAGATCAGGCAGTTTGTGCCAATAACTCCTCTGTTACTCTTAATGGTTCAGTTACTATTGCAGGTGGCGGAATTTGGTCTGGAGGAACAGGAACATACAGTCCGAACAATACAACCCTAAATGCAATTTATACCCCAAGTATTACAGAGCTTGCAGTTGGAACAGTTAACCTTACACTAACATCTACAGGCAATGGAACTTGTATTGCAGTGCAGGATATTATGGTGGTTTCCATAGCTCCTTCTCCAATTGTTAATGCCGGGTCAGATTTAAGTTCTTGTGCAAATAATGCCAATGTTACCCTTAATGGCAATATAATGTATGCCGGTGGCGGAGTTTGGTCGGGGGGCGCTGGTTTCTTTAATCCAGCCAGTACAGCATTGAATGCTGTTTATACTCCAACCGCTTCTGAGATTTCATCAGGGCTGGTCACATTGACACTCACATCTACTGGCAACGGATCATGTACAGCAGTTACCGATAACGTGAATATTGTTATTGGATCGGCTCCAACTGTCTCAGCCGGTACAGATTTTACAGTTTGCTCAAATAATGGCACAGTTGTTCTAAATGGTTTTGTTACTGGTGCTTCCGGAGGAGTATGGTCAGGTGGTTTAGGCATATTTAATCCTAATAATTCTGTTTTAAATTCAACTTATACTCCGTCTGCTTCTGAAATTGCTGCCGGTTTTGTTAGCCTGACTCTGACTTCAACTGGCAATGGAAATTGCGTTGCTGTTAATGATGCAGTATTGATTAATTACACACTTGCTCCCAATGTAAGTGCCGGTGTAAATCAAACTGTTTGTGCAAATAATCCCGAAATTACATTGAGCGGAAGTGTAAGTGTTGCATCCGGAGGATTATGGACAGGAGGTACCGGTACTTTTATTCCAAATGCAACAACTTTGGATGCTCATTATATTCCAACTGCCTCAGAGATAAGCTCGGGGTTTGTTGATCTGACTTTAACCTCTACCGGAAATGGATCATGTTTGGCTGTAAATGATCTGGTGCAAATAATAATTGATCCGGCACCTTTTGTTTCTGCAGGATTAGATCAGACAATTTGTGTAGACGACCTAACAGTAATTTTAAATGGCATGGTTTCGGGGCCAATTACCAGCACTGGGGTTTGGACTACCTCAGGATCTGGTAGTTTTGTGCCTAATACCATTACGTTAAACGGGGCTTATAATTGTAGTGTGGCCGATTCAATCGCAGGGACTGTTACCTTGTACCTGACCTCAACAAATAATGATGATTGTTTGGCGGTTACTGATTCAATGATTATTACCATACTTCCTGCTGGTACTGCGGATGCTGGTGACGATCAGACTGTTTGCGCCAATAATTCGGCTGTTTTTCTTGAAGGGGATGTTTCGGGTGGTGCTGCAACAGGATTCTGGGTCACTTCAGGTTCCGGAGTTTTTATTCCAAATGCGACCACACTGGATGCAACCTATGTTCCTAGTAATATGGATACTTTACTGGGTACAGTCACTCTTACTCTCAATGCAAACAGTTGCAATGATGCATCTGATCAGATAGTCGTTACAATTACTCCTGCACCATTTGTTGATGCAGGTGAGGATATTGTAACCTGCGTTGACGAACTTTCAGTAGTTCTTGAAGGGGTTATAAATGGAGGAACAACTACTGGTATCTGGACAACAACCGGAACAGGCACATTCAGTCCAAACAACACAACACTTAATGCAACTTATAACGCAAGTGCAGCAGATTCGGCAAATCAATATATAACTTTGGTTTTAACTTCTACCAATAACGGCGACTGTATTGTTGTTCAGGATTCTGTGCATCTGAGCATACTGGATGCCGGAATTGCAAATGCTGGATTTGACCAGACATTATGTTCTAATAATGCGGTGGTTGACCTTAACGGCAGTATTACAGGTGGAGCAACTGAAGGGATATGGAGTACTTCTGGTTCGGGTGAATTTTTACCTGATAATACATCACTTATTACTACATACATTCCAAGTTCGGCAGATACAGCAACTGGTTCAGTTACTCTGGCTCTAACAGCCACCAATAGTTGTAATTTTGCCATGGATATCATTTTCATCAACTTTTCGCCTGCTCCCACTTCAAATGCAGGAATAGATCAAACTGTTTGTGCTAATAATGCTGATGTTATACTGTCGGGGGCTGTTTCTATTGCGACGGGAGGGCAGTGGTCTACCACCGGAACAGGAACTTTCCTTCCCAATAGCACCAGCCTTAACGCCACCTATGTGCCCGGCGCACAGGATATAATTGACGGAGAAGTTGCAATTTTGCTTACTACTACCGGTAATGGTGGATGTAACCCTGTTGTGGACTCAACCATTATCACCATTACTCCGGCCCCTGTTGTATGGGCAGGCCCCGATCAGGAAGTTTGTACCTCGGCCGACTCAACCATTATGTTGGGTAATGTGAATGGCGGAACAACAACCGGAACATGGACCAGCTCAGGTACAGGTACATTTTCAAATGCTGATGATCTTGGTGCATATTACTATTTTAGTCCGGCTGACGTCGCCTTTGGCTCTGTTACTCTTACATTGACCTCGACCAATAATGGAACCTGCGATGAAGTAAGCGATGATGTCATTATTTCCTTTGGAAACTCGGTTTTTGCTTTAGCAGGTGATGATGTTACGGTTTGTGCTGATAACCTTGATATTTCGCTAAGCGGATTTGTAACTGGTGGCTCCTCTACAGGGCAATGGCTGACATCCGGAACAGGTACTTTTACTCCCGATAATCAACAATTAGAAGTCACATACCATTGCAGCTCAGTGGATTCTGTGCTCGGAGAGATAGATATAATCCTTGAAACAACTAATAACGGCGGTTGCGAAGCCGGCCATGATACCCTTACAATATTTATTGATCCGATTCCTTTTGTTGATGCCGGAGACAATATTATTGCCTGTTTGGGGACTGACTCTATTGAACTTGCAGGGGTTGTTAACAACGCTGACGGGCAGATTTGGACTACCCTCGGTTCGGGAACTTTCTTCCCCAATGATACTGCAATCAATGTGACTTACATTGCCAGTGTTGCCGACAGCATTAACGGCTCTGTGGATATCATCCTTACTACCACAGGAAACCATTCATGCTCCGCTGTCTCAGATCAGGTAAACATCAGTTTTACTATACCTGTTGATCCTGCATTTACCAGTGCAGTATCTTGTGCCGGAAGAGAAACTGATATAAGCGATAATTCAACTGTTACCGAAGGTACCATCACCGATTATGAATGGATGATTGATGGTGCCGATGTACTGCATGGTGCAAATATTTCCTATACCTTTGATGTCACCGGAATTCACAACATTTCACTTACTGTGTATTCCAGCTTGGGTTGTGCTTATACCGAAAACTCAACAATTTTTGTTAATCCTTTGCCGGAGCCTGCTTTTACAGCGACCACCGAGTGTTTTAGAGATGAAGTTGGGTTTACTGATGAGTCAACTATTTCATCCGGAACCATTACCGGCTGGCTGTGGTATTTTGATGATGGCGACTCAAGCCTGGTTCAGAACCCGACTCATTTATACAGTGAGGACAACGACTTTGATGTGCAATTGATTGTGTATTCAAATGTCGGATGTTCATCATCAATTACATCTGAAATAGAAGTGTATCCCGTACCAACAAGCGGTTTCACCTACCTGTTTGACTGTGGAACATCAACCGTTACATTTACCGATGCCTCTTCGGCAGAAGGTAATCCCGTTGATAGCTGGAACTGGACATTTGGTGACGGTTTGACTTCGACTGGTCAGAACCCCGTTCATCCATATGGTGCTGCCGGAGATTACACGGTGACGCTGATTTCAGGTTCATCAGTTAATTGCTCTGACACATCTGAATTATTGATCAGTCTGAATTCAATTGATGCCGGTTTCACATTTACAAATCAATGTCCGGGCGATTCGGCTCATTTTGCTGATATTACAGACTACTCAGGCGGTGAAGGTGATTCATGGGTATGGAACTTCGGTGATGGAGGTACATCTGCCTTGCAAAACCCAGGGCATGCATATTCAGATGACGGGAATTATACCATTACACTGATTGTAACATCTGATCAGGGTTGTATTGATACACTTTCACAGAATATCACAATCTATCCGAAACCCACTGCAGGCTTTTCTTATTATGCTGAATATTATATTATAAATGAAACTGTCGAATTTACGGATGAGTCATCCGGAGCAGGGGAGTGGTCGTGGAATTTTGGTGATTCGTTGGGCACCTCAACAATACAGAATCCCCTTTATGTCTATAACACAGTAGGTATTTTTGATATTTATCAGCTTGTAACAAATCAATGGGGCTGTCACGATACTGCTGTGATGAATATCATTATTGAAGGACTTGAGGAAATTTATCCGCCAAAAGTCCCGACAGGATTTACCCCAAATAATGACGGTACTAATGATATATATTACGTGCGAGGAGGGCCGTTTAGTAATCTGGAATTCAAGGTTTACAACGGGTGGGGTCAATTACTGTTTGAAAGTTACGACCAGTCGGTTGGCTGGGATGGAACATACAAAGGAAAGGATCAACCAATCGGAGTGTATGTTTATACCATAAAAGCCACAACGGTTGATGGAAACAATTATGAGAAAACAGGTGAAATTTCATTAATCAGATAAAAACTACTGCCATGAAAACAAGAATTATAACCATCGTTACAGTACTATTCGCAGTAGTTTTTACTCCGGATAGTATCAAATCACAAGACGCCCATCTGTCTCAGTATGATGCCGCGCCGATGATTTTGAACCCTTCTTTTACCGGTTTGTTTACCGATGCCGAATATCGGATATCTTCGCAATTTCGCAATCAGTGGGGTGCTATTGCCACTAAATACACAACATCTTCACTTGGTTACGAAATGCCAATAAAACAAAGGTTTGGTGTAGGAGGTTACCTTTTGAACGACGACGGCGCTAAAGTTTATAATGCTTTCAATTTTATCCTATCAGGTGCTTATCTGATATCCACACCGGGATACAATGAAAGTAAGATGTCGGTGGGTATGAACATCGGTTTTATTTACAAAAGCACAAAAGTTGACCGGCTGATCTTTGACAATCAGTGGGAGGATGGAAATTTTGATCCGGATCTTCCAAGTGGAGAAGTATTTGAGAAGAACGGACTAATTATGCCCGAGGTGAGTATTGGATTTAATTATGCTTCCACAAATGATGAAAAAGATGTAAACCCCTATGGCGGTTTGGCCCTTTATCACTGCACTTTTCCGAAGGAATCATTTCTTGGTACCCAGGAAAGCAGATTGCCAATGAGGTTTGTACTCCACGGGGGAGCAAAGATAAAAACTTCGGAGCAGCTCACTGTTGATCCAAAATTTCTGATCATGAGGCAACGAAATGCTATGGAAATTACTCCGGGCGCCAGATTCAATTATGAATTACCCCAAAATAACATCATTGTGATGGGAGGAATTCACTATAGGGTTAAAGATGCTTTTATTTTTGAAGCCGGACTTGAATACCGTAACTTCATTTATAAGATGAGTTATGATTTTAACTCTTCAGCATTAAAACAATTTACCAACGGAAAAGGCGGATTGGAATTCTCCCTTATTTTTAAAGGGAGTAAGGCAGCCGGATCAAGGCTTATATAAAAGTATCATAAAAAAGAAAGGCTGTTACTAAATGGGTTTGCGGAACAAAACCCATTTAGTAACAGCTTCTTTTTTAAATTGAAACTACCTTGAATTCGGTCCTTCTGTTTTTGGCTCGGGCGGCATCAGTGTCTTCGTTTATCAAAGGAATGGAAAACCCATAACCCTTATAGGTTAATCTGGTTTTGTCGATTCCTTTCTGAACCAGATAATTATAAACAGATTTTGCCCTGTTTTCTGAAAGTTTCAGATTGTATTCTTTTGTTCCGATATTGTCGGTATGTCCGCGTATCTCTATTTTTACATTAGGATTATTGTCCAGAAAGGATTTCAGTACATCCAGTTCTGCAATAGATTCTCCTTTTAAAGCAAAGGAGTCTGTATCAAAGAAAATATTGTTGAGGATTACGATTTCATCTTTTTGAATAGGGGTAAGCGGAATGTTTTTTTCAAAGGGTTTTGTTGGATCTTCCTGACTTTTGAGTGAAAAGTTTTCCGAATAAAACAAATAACCGCTTTTGGAAGCTTCAAAAGCATAGCTTCGGTCAACGGGAATGCAAACCAGATATTCTCCCGTTTCCGGATAGGATTCAGATTTTGCAACAATTTTCCTTGTTTCAAGATCTATTAGATCAAAAGATGTGCTCAGGCGTTTTTTTGTTTTAGCATCATAAAAATACCCCTTCATATAGGTGACCGGTATGGGCCGGACTTCCTTATGCAGTTCAAAGCTGTAAATATCTTTTCTTTCTGAGCCCTCGCGGTCGGACGAAAACATTGCCAGTTCACCTTTTGAGTTAACAATCAAACCGATTTCATTCATATAGGTGTTTATTGGATATCCCAGATTAACAGGTTCTGACCATGTTCCGTCAGGATTTAGACGGGTAACAAAAATATCAAACCCGCCCATTCCGGTATGTGTATCCGATGAAAAGTAAAGAGTTCGGCCATCCGGATGGATAAATGGCGAACATTCATTTCCATAGGTGTTGACAGGTTCGCCCAGGTTTACCGGACTGCTCCATTTGCCGTCATCCGATTTATAGGCTACCCATAAATCCTGAGTAACAATGCGTTCATTCTCCGGATCTCTTACTCCGCCAGCCCTGTTAGAAGTGAAAAACAGCGTTTTTCCGTCTGCTGAAATACTGGGTTGAGCTTCCCATGCTGCTGAGTTAACTGGTTTTCCGAGGTTTCCCGGATTTTCCCAGAATTCACCCAGGGAACGCGAAAAATAAATATCACAGCTGCCAAAATCTTCAGGTCTTTCGCAAACGGTATAAAAGAACCACTGACCATCTGCCGAAAACGACTGAGCACCTTCATTATTGCCGGTGTTAATGGGTTTTCCCATATTTCTAATCTGTGACCATTCTCCGTCAACTTTACTGGAAATAAAAAAATCTTCCTGTGAATTCATTATCGAAATTTCGTATCTGCTGTCTTTGGGGAGCAAGACTGTTGTGGTAAGAATTTGTTCATCAGCGGTTAGTGAAGGCCAATAATCATCATATTTTGTGTTGATTAGCTTTCCGAGGTTTTTGGGATCAAAGGGTACAGGGTTTCGCATAGCGTTTATGCCAAATTCGGCCTTTTTCAGTAATTCCTGTGCCCATTCTTTAATTGTAGGATCGGTTTTTGGGGATGAGATGCATGTGTTAACCGACTTCTTTGCATCTTCATATTTACCCATGGAAAGATACCCTGATGCCAGGAAAAAGTATATCTTACCGTCATAATCCGGTTTAATGGAAATTACTTTTTCATAACAACCGACCATTTTTTCAAATTCCCATTTTTCATTATAAATATTGGCCATGATGAGATAAGGTTCAATAAATGCGGGATCAGTTTTAACGGCTGATTCGAAAAGTTTTAATGCCTCATCATCATTTCGGTTATTGTATTCCTCTACACCTTTATCGAAGTATTTGATTGCTTTTTTTGATGTGGTTGAATAATCAATTTGTGAAAATGAAGAAGAAAATAAAAAAGTCAGAAATATAAATAGTGTTAAAGTTTTCATGGTTTATGGAATTTTCATGAATTTATGAGATTGAAGTGAAATTTGCCATTTCGGATTTTGTTTGATATATTCCACAACATCGTAAATAATCGTTTTGTAAACACTCCATTCGGGTTGAAGAAAAAGTTTGCATTTACTGTCTGTTTTTATTGCATTTTCTTCGGCCCAGATTAAATCATCCGGCTCAGAAATAATAACTTTAAGCTCACTGGCGAGCGGGTAAATTTCTTTTACCGGAGGATTATGTTTTTTTGGCGAGAGACAAATCCAGTGCCACTCGCCGGTTAATTTATAAACGCCTGAAGTCTCCAGAAAAGTCTTTACACCGTTTAAAATTAACTGTTCACATAAGTAATGCATGTTATAGCAAGTTGGTTCGCCACCCGTAACCACAATTGCTTTGGCTGGGTATCCTGCGGCTTTTTTTACGATTTCGTCAACTGATGTAAGTTTATGAAAATCAGCATCCCATGAGAATTTGGTGTCGCACCAGCTGCAACCGATATCACAACCACCAAGTCTGATAAAATAAGCAGCTTTTCCGGTGTTATATCCTTCACCCTGAAGTGAATAAAACTCTTCAATAAGAGGCAGCATTGTGCCCTCGGCGATGTATTGTTCTTCTTTTGTCAAAATATGAAATATTTACAGGCCGAAATTAATTCTTTAGTGGAAAAATACCTAATTCAGCAAGTGAAACCTTAAGCAATCTTTGTTCAACACCTGAATTTTCATTGGAAATAACCAGGGTAGAATCATTAATGAAAGTAATTCCTTCAACCTGTGCTCCGGCAATATCAAGGAGGTTGAGGCGTATCGAGCTGCCATCCGTGAAATTATCATTTTCAAAATCAAAAAACAGCCAGATAAATGGAACAAAATTTTTATATCCACAAAGGGCAATAATTTTATCTTTATAGCAATCTGCGCCGGTCACCAAACCTTCTGCATCAAATTCCCTGGAGGGCTTGACATTTTGAATGCCTGTGGAATCAGGTATTGTGTACCATCTCGTATTTTCATTTTGCCAGTCCTTTGAAAAAATGTATATTTTTCCTTTGAAAATTGTCATGGCTTCACAGTCAAAACGTGACCGGTCCCATCTCACTGAGAAATCATCCTGGTCAGAATACATGAAGCAAATATCTTCGGCATCAACCGATTGATAATCTGATTCATTTATATCATTTTTCTTGATTTTTAGAATTTTAAGGTTTTTTCTTGCCCCCGAATTATTCCCAAAATCGCCAACATAAATATATTGATCATCCTGAGCAATATCTTCCCAGTCAATATTTGGGTGGTTTTCAATTAGTATGGTTTTCTGAACCATTCCTGTTTCAGGATCAACACCGTGAATTTCGGGTTTGTTGTCTGAATCATTAACCGACCACAGCAAGCCTTCATAGAAAATTAAGCCCGAGGTTTCGTAAAGAAGCGGATCAATAGGATCGGCAATAATCTCGGGTGAATATTCCATTATTTCTTGTATCTTTTCTATCTTTGGTTTTGGAGCAGTTTCTTGCTTTTTAACCGAAGTTTCACATGAAAAGAGTACTGTAAACAACAATATTGAAATCAATAATCTCATTTATGCAAAATAAGTATTTTTTTAGTACAAAAATATATTGAGTTGATTTTTCGTTATATAATAATATTTCAATTTTATGAGAGTTTTCGTTTTTATACTATTGAATTTTGTGATTTTTGTATCCTGTACTTACTCAAAAGTCACTGAAAATGAGATTAAAAGTATTGATCCTGAAAAACCTGAATTTCTGAAATCAGTCACGGAGAAAATATTTGACAAATTAATCTCTGACGGATTCGACTTTCCCGTTGGCAATGCAAACGGTGGAGGAAGTTACATGTCTGTTTCAGATAAAGTTAAATATGACGGATGGTATGTTTCGGTGAAAACTGCTGAAAGCTATGAAATGGGGCTTCACACCGGTGAAGACTGGAATGGATCCGGTGGGGGGAATACCGATTTTGGTCAACCGGTATATTCAATTTCAAAGGGACTGATTATTGAGGCAAAAGATTTTGGAGCGCCCTGGGGAAAAGTGGTTGTGATTGAACACAGATATATTGAAAACGCAGAAGTCAAGACTGTTTTCTCCTTGTATGCGCATCTTAATGAATTTTTTGTAAGCACGGGAGATACTGTATTAAGGAGGGATACAATTGCTACAATAGGCAATGCCGATGGAAATTTTTATGCACATCTGCATTTTGAGATAAGAAAATCCGGAATGAGTCAGTACAATACTGACTACTGGCCTTCCTCTGATGGTAAAGACGCAAAGTGGATACTTGAAAATTACGAAAAGCCCTCAGAATTTATTAAAAACCACAGAAATCTTTTTGTGCCTGCAAATTCAGAGGATTTACTTGTTGTAATTAAATCTGAGTATATTATGCATCATTATAAAGCAGGCGTTATTGAAAAAACATATGAAATCGGGTTAAGCCAAAATCCGTTAGGACATAAGCAGGAGCGGGGCGATAATAGGTTGCCTGAGGGTGAATATTTTATTGTTGAAAAAAGCAGAGGGCCATTTGGTGGCGATTTTTCTGCATATTTTGGTCCGGCCTGGATGCGAATTAATTATCCCAATAAATATGACGCAGAAGCAGCATTTGAAAATGGAGTGATTTCAGAAAGTGAAAAAAACGAAATAAAGAGACTATTTGAGAAAAAACTTGCAACACCCAAAAACACCGCTTTGGGAGGAGGCATTGGAATACACGGTTGGGCCTATGAATGGGAATTGTCAGGGAATCGTGATTTAACCTGGGGTTGTATAACAATGCTCAATCATGAAATAGATACTTTTTATGATAAAATTCCTGTGGGTTGCAGAATATTAATTTACCCTTAACAAAAGAAATGTTTAAAAAAAAAAGCTGCCATGAAGGCAGCTTTTTTCGTGATTCTGACAGGACTCGAACCTGTGGCCTACGGCTTAGAAGGCCGTTGCTCTATCCAGCTGAGCTACAGAACCAACTCATTTGGGCTGCAAATATATAAAAAAATCTGATCTTCAAAGGATAATTTTTATATTTTTCAGTCCATGAAAATGCAATTCTTATCAACTATATTCATGTGTTCGTTAAATTTATTGCAACTATCATCACAATTATAAGTACTATTACCTATGAAAACGATTTATTTGTCATAATTTTGAACTTTATAATACGCATTTAAGCAACTATACTATCAGTATTTGCGTCTAAATTAAAGTACTTACAAAAGTTAATAAAAAAAAGATACTTATGAAGAGATTTTACTTCCTGTTGTTATTTTCTGTGTTTGCAGTATTTACTGCCTTTTCACAGCAAACTGATACCCAGACAAAAATTTCAAAAGCAAAAAAAGCTGAATGCACTAAAGCACCGGTAAGTTCAAGTAATCTAAAAAATTCTGAAGTTACCATGCCCGATGATTTTCCCCAATTTATCGATACCGGCAATCCTGAACAGGATAATGCAACCTTCGCTGAAGCAAAAAGAAGATGGATCGAAGCCAATCCCGAAAAGTACAAAGCTCTTAATCCTAAAATGGAGGTAACTCCTGAGGAACTTCTTGAAAAACAACGTAAAGAGCAAAATAAGTAAAAAATTAATTATCAAGATATTATGAAAAAACTATTCATTTCTTTGATATTGATGGTATCATTGATTTTTGTATTTACATCAAAAACCAATGCTCAGTGTACCAATTGTGTCAGCAATTACCCGTCGGGTACTTTTTCAACGACTTCCTCTACCTGGACAACCGTTGGAACTCTGATATATGGAGGAGAATATTCATATTATAGTGTAACTGCCGGAAGTACCTATGAATGGCAAACATGTGGAGACACTGATTTTGATACCCAGTTAACTTTAAGGCAAACCAATTGTACAGGTACGCTGTTGGCATACAATGACGATGGATGCAGCACACAATCACTTATTACCTGGACTGCAACTTTTACAGGTACAGTTTGTGTTTTGGTTAGCCAGTATAACTGTGTAAGCAACTCAATTGGTATGACTCTTCAGTGGAGGATGTCTGCCGGTGGATCATGTGCCGACCACAGTTGCTCAAATCCCACTGTAATTGGTTCATTGCCTTATTCAGCTTCAGGCTTAACCACCTGCGGCAATTGTAATAATTATGACGAATTTGATGGCTGTGGTTCTTTGTTTATGATTGGACCTGAATGGGTTTATACATACTCCCCGGCGTTTTCCGGATGGATTGATGTTACCCTGACTACTGCTGAAACTCATGGTGGTGCCGAACGCGGTGCCGCAGTATTTGTTATGAATGGCTGTCCGAGTACCGTCGGTGTGTCCTGTTTGGCAAGCTCCACGGTTCAATACCCTGCTTTTCACGATTCTCCGCATGTTAAGGTTTATCTGACTGCCGGAACTACTTATTATATTGTAGTTGCAAATGGTCCTGATCCCTATGTATACAATGGTGACCCTTGCATCAACTACGCAATTTCTGTTACCAGTATCTCTCAACCTGATCCTAACCATCAGGATTGCCTGGATGCAATTCCTCTATGTTTTGATACTTATAATGAATCAGTTGCTTATACCGGTCCGGGAAATTATCCGTCTGAAATCAACAGTTCTACTTCCTGTCTTGAAGGCGAAAGAAATGATGTTTGGTATACTTTTACAGTTCAAACCAGTGGCCAATTGGGTTTTGTTATTAACCCTGCCGTAAATACTGATGACTATGACTGGGCAGTTTATAATATTACCGGATTAACTTGTGGTGACATTTTTATAACCCCGGGAACACAGGTAAGTTGTAATTATAGTATGACCACAGGTAGCACCGGACCAGATGGTTCAACTACTCAAACATCCGCTGGCCCTTCTGATGGACCTTTTAATGATGACCTTACTGTTATTGCCGGTGAAACTTATGTTGTAAACGTTAGTCAATGGACCGTTTCAACCGGTGGGTACCAAATTATTTTCGGAGGTACTGCTCAGGTCGTTGATAATACTGGCCCTGCACTTGATGCAATTACCAGTTCTCCTGCTTGTGGCCAAAGTACAATTACTGTGGAATTCACTGAAAATGTTCTTTGTTCAAGTGTTAATCCGGGTGACTTTACCGTTACTGGTCCGGGTGGCCCATACAGCATTACAAGTGTTTACAACTCAACTTGTGCCGCAGGTGGTACTTATGCCCGTTCTTATGTCCTGACACTGAATACTCCTTTAACGGCAGGTGGATCTTACAGTCTAAACCTTGTTAGTGGCGTTACAGATATTTGTTCCCACTCAACAACCCTTAACAGTTTAGCTTTTACCGTTACTGGTGTAGCTGGTTCGGCATCTGTTACAAGCAATGTTAGTTGTAACGGCGGAAATAACGGTGTTGCCACAGCATCCGGTTCTGGTGGAACTGCACCATATACTTACCATTGGTCAACTGGTACCAATAGCGCAACTGCTTCAAACCTTGTGGCTGGTACCAACTATGTTACAATAACCGATGCTGTTGGGGTTTGTAATGCCGTAGTTTCTGTGAATATTACCCAGCCTACTGCTCTTGCTGCTACAACATCATCCACAAACGTAAACTGTTTTGGTCAAAGCAATGGAAGCGCAACAGTTACTGCCAGTGGCGCAACTCCGCCTTATACCTACAACTGGTCAGGTGGCGGTGGAACAGGAGCAACAGCTTCAGGCCTTGCTGCCGGAACATATACTGTTACTGTAGCTGATTCAAGAGGCTGCTCGTTAACCAGAACAGTTACAATTACTCAGCCTACACAATTAACTGCCACAACTTCTTCTACCGCTGCAAACTGTTTCGGACAGGCAAACGGAGGAGCTTCTGTGACTGCAGGTGGAGGATCTCCGGGATATACTTATAGCTGGTCAAGTGGATCAACTACTGCTTCTGCTTCGGGATTGGCTGCCGGAACATATACCGTGACCGTTTCTGATACTCACGGATGTACAGTGTCTTCTTCAGCTACTGTTACTCAACCAACAGTTGTTGCCGGAACTACTTCAGGAACCGCAGCTAACTGCAACGGACAAAGTAACGGTTCAGCTACAATTACTGCTTCAGGTGGTACCCCAGCTTATACTTATTTGTGGAGTCCTGGTTTCCAGACTTCATCTACCGCTACAGGTCTTGCAGCCGGTGTTTATACTGTTACCATCACCGACAGTCATGGCTGTACTGCTACAAGAACTTATACCGTAACCCAACCGACTGCTATCGTTCCTACAATGTCTAATACTTCTGCAACTTGTGGTAATAATGATGGATCTGCTTCTGTTTCAGTAACAGGAGGTACCAGTCCGTATACTTATAACTGGTCTGGTGGCGGTGGAACAGGAACAACTGCCCTCAACCTATACGCTGGCGGATATGTTGTTACTATAACCGACTCTCATGGTTGTACCATAACCGGAACAACAAACGTTAATGATGCCGGATCACCTACTGCATCCATATCATCAAGCACCAATGTAAACTGTTTTGGTAATTGTAATGGAATTGCAACTGCTTCGGCAACCGGTGGAACATCTCCATACTCATATGCATGGTCAACCTCAGCAAATACCGGAACAACTGAATCAGGTTTATGTGCAGGTACTGCTACTGTAACTGTTACTGATAATGTTGGATGTATATCAACTGCTACTGTTACAATAACACAACCCGCCGCTCTCAGCGCCTCTATTACCGGAAGCACTAATCCAACTTGTTTTGGATATACCAACGGTACTGCTACTGTTTCTGTTTCCGGAGGCTCACCCGCATATAGTTATATGTGGTCTGGTGGTGGCGGAACGGGCTCAACTGCATCCGGACTGGCAGCAGGAACCTATACTGTAACCGTATACGATTCACACAGCTGTTCACTTACCAGAACAGTTACCATTACACAGCCTACAGCACTTGCTGCATCTGCAACTTCTACACCTGTTTCATGCTTTGGTGGAAGCAATGGTACCGCAACGGTTACCGCTTCCAACGGAACTCCGGGATACTCTTATCTTTGGTCAGGTTCGGGTGGCTCATCTACAACTGCTTCCGGATTGACAGCAGGAACTTATACTGTAACTGTTACCGATGCCAATAACTGTACAGTTACTGCCAATACAACTATTACCCAACCAACTGCTCTCAGCTCATCTACTTTGGTTAATGGTAACGTAAGTTGCTTCAGTGGAGCCAATGGTTCTGCAACTGCTTCAGGATCAGGAGGAACTTCACCATATTCGTATTTATGGAGTGTGTCTGCCGGATCACAGGTTACTGCAACTGCAACCGGACTGGCAGCTGGAACATATTCTGTTACAATAACTGATGCCAATGGATGTTCCACCTCCAACACTGTTAACATTACCCAACCAACTCAGTTGACATCGTCAGCTTCAGCAGTTGCTGTTACCTGTAATGGCTTGTCAACAGGATCTGCAACTGTAGCTGCTTCGGGTGGAACAGCTTCTTATTCATATTTGTGGAATGCCGCAGCAGGCTCGCAGGTTACTGCAACAGCTACCGGACTGGCAATGGGAACTTATACTGTAACAGTTACTGATGCTAATGGATGTACATCTTCAAGTTCTGTAACTGTAACCCAGCCACAACCCCTCGCATCAACAACCTCTCAAATTAACGTTGCATGTTTTGGTGGAGCTAATGGTCAGGCCGGTGTCGTAGTTTCAGGAGGAACAACTCCTTATTCATATAACTGGACTGGTGGTTCAACTTCGTCAAGTGTTTCAGGTCTGGCAGCTGGTTCTATTACAGTTACTGTCACCGACTTTAACGGATGTACTTTAACCAACTCATTTACAATAACACAGCCCACTGCTTTGGCAATTACAATTGATGCTGTCAGTCCCAATTGTGGAAATACTGATGGTACTGCTACTGCCAATGTTACCGGCGGTGTTACTGCCTATGCTTACCAATGGGGTCCTGCAACAGGATACCAAACTACCCAGACTGCAACTGCTCTTAGTAGCGGATCTTATTTTATTACAGTAACCGATGCCAATAACTGTACCATTAGTGGATCTGTTAACCTGGTTGATAATGGTGCCGCAGTTATTGATATAGATAATGTGGTAAATAATGTTTGCTACGGAGATACACTGGGATATGCCCATGTAACTATTATTTCAGGTGGTACCGCACCATTTGGCTATTTATGGGATTTCCATGGTGTTACTGTTGACTATCTGGAAAACCTGCCTGCCGGCACATACTCTGTTACTGTGTCTGATGCAAATGGATGTAATTCAACTGACAACATTACCATAACACAACCAACTGCTGTTAGTGGTGTCATGACCGATTATAATAATATTTCATGTAATGGATTTACCGATGGTTCAATAACCTATTCTGCATCTGGTGGAACACCTCCATATACATACTTATGGGATGATGCTGTACCAACAACAGATGCAATTGTTTCAAACCTTCCTGCCGGTAGTTATAATATTACTATTACTGACAGCAACGGCTGTACTTTTACCGATGGAGCCAATATTACCCAACCTCCAGTATTTTCTGCTATGGTTATTGACTTTGACAACGTAAGCTGCTATGGAGGAAATGACGGATATGCTCTTATCCAGCCATCCGGTGGTTCTGCACCATATACTTATCTTTGGTCAAATGGTGACAATACTTCTGTTGTCGATGAAATTTTTGCGGATGTATATTACTATGTGACCATAACAGATAATCATGGTTGTGAAAAAATTGACAGTGTAATGGTTAACCAGCCCACCCAACTTGATCTTTCTGATATGACAATTACTCCGGCAACCTGTGGAGGAACCAATGGACAAATTGTTATTGATCCTGATGGTGGTACTCCGGGCTACACCTACCTTTGGTCAAACAGCGACACTGATGATACTGCCGGTGACCTCGCTGCCGGATCCTACTCAGTAACTGTTACTGATTCTAACGGCTGTACTGCTGAGGCAACCGGAGCGGTTACTTCAGCCGGAGGCGGTGAAGCAGAACTGGAACTGATATCAAATGTTCTTTGCTATGGTGGAAACACAGGTATGTTAGCTGTTAACGTTACCGGTGGTACTGCTCCTTTCGAATATTCATGGTCAAATGGTGTTAACCATAACTCCACAGAATATTCTGATACAATTTATGATTTGGTCGCCGGTGATTATTACGTAACTATTAATGACGTAAACGATTGTCAGGCTATTGATACCATTACTGTTACTCAGCCAAATCAGCTTACCGATGTACTTACTATTAATCATGTATTGTGCTATGGTGAAAGCACCGGTTCTGCAACAATTGTGGTTTCAGGTGGGACACCTCCGTATAGCTATATCTGGTCAAATGGTCAAACTTCCTTTAATGCTGTGAACCTTCCTGCAGGCGGTCTTGCGGTTACTGTAACTGATGCCAATGGTTGTCAGATTGCTCATACCAATATCGGAATCGTTCAGCCTGCCGAACCTCTCAAAGGTACTATCACAATTAGCCAAGCTATTGCCTGTGCCGGCGAAACAGGATCACTTTCAGTGGATGCTTCAGGTGGATCACCAACATATTCTTACGTTTGGGATGCCAATACCGGAAGTCAGACCACCTCAACTGCCTTCAACCTTTTCACAGGAACATACTTTGTCACTGTATATGATGTAAACGGATGTTCACTTTCAGGAACCGGAACTCTTATTCAACCTGAAGCAATTCTATTCGTTACAGATGAAGTAACTCCTGTAAGCTGTCAGGGTAAAAATGATGCCGGTATCAGTACTTCGGCATACTAAGGAACAGGCTCATTGGTGTTTATATGGTCAAATGGCGCCACTACCGATGATATTACCGGTCTTACCGCAGGTGAATACATTGTTACTATAACTGATGAAAATGATTGTTCGGTTATTGATACAATAATTATTGAGGATTCAGAAATTTCATGCTACGACCTCGAAATTCCTTCGGCCTTTACCCCAAATAGTGATGGAGTGAATGATACTTGGGAAATCGGTGACATCATTTCTGTCGATAATGTTGGAATTGAGATTTACAATCGTTGGGGACAAATAATCTTCAGCTTTACCGGTACAGGCGCAGAATATGCTGAAACCGAAAATCAGTGGGATGGTAAATACAACGGCGTTGATGTTCCATTTGGATCATATGTCTTTATCCTTAAGATTAATGATGATGAACCAATTGATGGAGTCGTAACAGTAATAAGGTAGTTAATAAATTGAAAATAGAAAAATGATAAATATGAAAAAGATATTAATCACTCTGGCAGCAGTAATAGCAATGATTACAGCATCACAGGCACAGCAGTTGCCTTTGTACAGCCAGTACATGATGAACGGATTTTTACTGAACCCGGCCATGGCAGGAAGTGTAGATTATATACCGTTGAGGATAACCGCCCGTCAGCAATGGGTTGGAATAACCGATGCGCCGGCCACTTACGCGATAAGCGGACATTCAAAAATAGGTGATGCAATGGGTGTTGGCGGTTATATTTTCACTGATATGTTTGGTCCTATTCAGCGCACCGGTGCTCAGGGATCATACGCTTATCACCTGAAGCTTGGCAGCGAAACCAAACTGGGATTGGGACTGTCATTGTCTGCTTTCCAGTATTCACTGGATGAGAGTCAGCTTGATCTGCTTGAAGAAGGCGACAACGCAGTGACCTACGGAACA
>Ga0209016_1001392_pt1 | contig 19686 bp, 19 predicted proteins | sample EPASupsiteSAE305_FD_187265 | JGI IMG/M metagenome (GOLD analysis project Ga0209016, IMG submission 187265) | Bioremediated contaminated groundwater microbial communities from EPA Superfund site, New Mexico - SAE3-05 (SPAdes) (version 2) | ecosystem: Environmental > Aquatic > Deep subsurface >...
AATAAATCGTTATCAAAGAGAAAGTTTTTGGTCTTTTTCTGGTCTTTTCGAATATGTTCAACTCTTTATCATTTCCAACGGCACACATACAAAATACTATAGTAATACAACTCGCTTTCAGCATATTAAGGAGTCAAAAGAAAGCAATAAAAGAAAAGGTAAAAAGACAAGTAACAGTTTTGAATTTACCAGTTGGTGGGCGGACGCTACCAATAGGCCCATTGCCGATCTTTTGGATTTCACCAAGACATTTTTTGCAAAACATACGATTTTGAATCTTCTGACAAAATATTGTGTTTTTACTACCGACAGACTACTTCTGGCGATGAGACCTTATCAAATCGTTGCAACGGAAAAAATATTAAATCGTATTGAAGTAAGTACTAATTATAAGAAATTGGGGACTATTGATGCTGGTGGATATATATGGCATACGACAGGGTCGGGAAAGACTTTGACTAGTTTCAAAACCGCACAGCTTGCAAGCAAACTTTCTTATATAGATAAGGTTTTATTTGTAGTAGATCGTAAAGATCTGGATTATCAGACAATGCTTGAGTATGACAAATTTGAAAAAGGTGCGGCAAATAGTAATACGAGCACAAAAATCCTTAAGAAACAGCTGGAAAATCCAAATTCTAAGATCATAATCACAACAATTCAGAAATTGGACCGCTTCATTGGCAAAAATTCAGACCATGCTGTTTTCAATGGTCATGTCGTTATTATTTTTGATGAGTGTCATCGTTCTCAATTTGGAGACATGCATTCAAGAATAGTTAAAACATTTAAGAATTATCACTTATTCGGATTTACTGGCACACCAATTTTTGCTACTAATTCTTCTTCCGGAGGCCGACCTGATTTCAAAACCACGGAGCAAGCGTTCGGAGAGAAATTGCACACCTATACTATTGTTGATGCAATCTCCGACAAGAATGTATTACCGTTTAAAGTTGATTATATTTCAACCGTTCGTGAAGCAGAAAACATCGAAGATAAAAAAATAAACGATATTGATAGAGAAGCTATCCTTTCCAGTCCAAAACGAATTGCTAATATTGTGCAATATATTCGAGAACACTTTGATCAGAAAACAAAACGAAATAGTTTTTATAAAATCAAAGATCGTAGACTTTCCGGATTTAACTCAATTTTTGCAGTCTCATCTATCGATATGGCAAAAGAATATTATCTCGAATTTAAAAAACAATTGGCTGATTTACCAAGTGACAAGTCTTTGAAAATTGCAACCATCTTCAGTTTTGGAGTAAATGAAGAAGAATTAGACGGTATGATAGATGAGAATTCTGAAGATACCAGCGGTCTAGATATAAGTTCAAGAGAATTTCTCGATAATGCAATCTTAGATTATAACAAAATGTTTGGAACTTCCTATGACACATCATCAGAGAAATTCCAGAATTATTATAAAGACGTCAGTGATAGAGTAAAAAATAGAGAAATAGATATATTGTTAGTAGTAAATATGTTTTTAACGGGGTTTGATGCAACTACCCTAAATACTCTATGGGTAGATAAAAATCTCAGGTCGCATGGTTTACTTCAAGCATATTCAAGAACAAATCGCATCTTAAATAGTATAAAGACATTCGGCAATATCGTTTGTTTTAGAAATCTTGAAAAAGCAACAAATGATGCGATTTCGCTTTTTGGTGATAAAGAAGCCAGCGGTATCGTACTTCTTAAATCCTATGATGATTACTATAACGGATATAAAGACGAGGGTAAGGAAGTGCAAGGATATAGGGAATTGATAGAGGAATTATTGGAGAGATTTCCTGTCGGAGAGATGATTATCGGCGAACAAAATCAAAAGGATTTTATAAGATTATATGGAGCAATTTTAAGATTAAGAAATATACTTTTAACTTTTGATGAATTTCTCGGTAATCAAATTTTATCAGAAAGAGATTTGCAGGATTACCATAGTATGTACATCGATTTATATAATGACTTCCGTAAGAGTGATGAAGAAGAGAAAGTAAATGTAAATGACGACTTAGTATTCGAAATGGAGCTTATTAAGCAGGTCGAAATTAATATTGATTATATTTTAGGTCTCATCAAGAAATATCATGAGGATCATATTAAGAACAAGGAACTCCTTGGTAACATCGATAGAGCAATAGATTCCAGTATTGAACTTCGTAATAAGAAGGATCTCATCAGTCAATTTATCAGTTCACTAGATATACATTCCGTTGTTGATCAAGATTGGCATAAATTTGTAGAAGAAAAGAAGATTGAAGAACTAGAATCAATTATTAAAACAGAAAATCTTAATAGAGATGAAACATACACATTTATAAAAAACGCATTTAGAAATGGAAATATAGCATCAACCGGCACAGCCATTACTAAAGTTTTCCCGCCTGTTTCCAGATTTTCTCCAACCGGAGAGAGGACTCTAAAAAGAGAAAGTGTTTTGGATAAACTAACCAAGTTTTTCGAAAGATTCTTTGATATATCAAGTGGAAAGTTATAACCTACATCACCATGCCCACATCCTTCCAAAAAGCCTTCCAAGAAATAACCGATGAATTAAAATCAGATACAAATTGGCGTAAGAAAGCTATCGTCATATTACTATTTGCTGTTTTGTTCCTACCTTTTGCCATATATGATCTCAAAAACAATTTGGATATAAGGATTACCGTATTCTATACATCAGCTGTTCTGATTATTTCGCTGATGGTGTTGCATAAGATTTCTAAGTAAAAAGTCTTTTAAATAACCATCTTTAAGTTTTGCATATTTCACGCGATCCCGCATCAAGTGCGGGATGACAGTCTTTTCTATTAAGTTTCATCGGTCTTTATCCGGTTACCTTTTGGTTAAAAATGGTAGGGAAAATGTCTCAATCGAGCCAATCAAATGTCGCATTAAAATCGCTTATTAAAGCACCAGAATGCTATTCTTAAAACAGAATGTCGCAATTAGTACTTGTAAATGTCGCAATAAAAATGGTAGTATGCAGACATGAATAAAAAGCGAGAAAGACAGCAAAGAATATTGGCTTTTATAAAAAACCATCAAAAAACATCAAGTTCAGATATTTTATCATTTCTGAAAGACGAGATTGACAGAAAAACTTTGCAGAGAGATCTCAAAGAATTACTTAAAGAAAAAATTATCTCTAGGAACGGGAACGGCAGAGGTGTCCTATATTTTATTGCTATACAAAATAGAATTTTAGAAGAGGTTAATATTGAACAATATTTTGCAATTCCATATTTAAAAAGAGAAATAAAAGAAAGCTTTAACTTCGAGATATTTAATATTTTGAGTGAAGATATTTTTACAGCAGATGAAAAAGATAATTTAGAAAAACTACAAAGAGAGTTTGTAAGAAATTTTTCGAAATATGACAGTCAAACGCTGATCAATAAAGAGTTCGAAAGAATAATGATTGAATTTTCTTGGAAATCATCGGCAATAGAAGGAAACACCTATTCGCTCTTAGGGACGGAAGCTTTGATCAAAAACAACATTGTTGGAAAAGGAAAAACTAAAGAAGAGACCCAGATGATTCTAAATCACAAAGACGCTTTTAATGAGGCTATTCAAAATAGAGATAGATTAAAGAAACTGCATTGCGCTGATATTGAATATATTCATTCGGTTTTGACTAAAAAGCTTGGAATTTCCAAAAACATCCGAAAAGGAACAGTAGGAATTACCGGTACAAAATATAAACCGCTGGATAACAGTCATCAAATTAAAGAGGTCATGGAAGGTATGGTTAATCTGATTAACAAAAAAGAATCATTCTTCGAAAAAGCCTTTTTAGTTCTTATTCTTATCGCTTATATCCAAATATTTGAGGATGGAAACAAGAGAACTTCTCGCATGATTTCTAACGCTATTTTATTAGCCTATAATTCAATCCCACTTTCTTACAGAATTGTGGATATCGAAGAATACAAAAAAGCTGTCATACTGTTTTATGAGATAAACAATATTTCTTATTTTAAACAAATATTTATTGCTCAGTTTGAAGATGCCGTAAATAATTATTTTAAATAGAAATCAATATAAGTTCTTAATAACCCCACCCTCATGCCCACATCCCTTCAAAAAGCCACAAAAGAAATAACCGATGAATTAAAGTCAGACACCAATTGGCGTAAGAAAGCGATAGTTATATTGCTATTTGCTGTTTTGTTCTTACCTTTTGCTATTTATGATCTCAAAAACAATCTGGATATAAGAATCACTGTCTTCTATACATCAGCCGTTCTGATTATTTCTCTGATGGTTTTGCATAGGATTTCTAAGTAAAAAGTCTTTTCAAGGAACCATCTTGAAGTTTTGCGTATTTCACGAGGTCCCCGGATATTTTTGCCATGCAAAAATTCCGAGGATGACAATCTTTTCCATTGGGTTTCGTCGGTTTTTATCCGTTCACCTTTTGGTTACAAAAGGGTAAATAGTATCGTCGAACTTTGTTCGACTAGAGATCCTGAAACGCTTGTCCGCTTTGGAGGAAGTTCAGGACGACAGTGGTTACCTTTTGGTTACAAAATGGTAGGGAAAGTAGGATATTTTAAAACTGGAAGTTTGTATCTGTTTTTGACAAGAAAGATATAAACATAGGTACTTTGTATACATCTTTTGAAATCCAGTTACAAACCTGAGTAGTAAAATCCTAAAACTTTTCTACTGTGTCCGCCGTAGGAGGAAAACTTTAGACATTCTCGCTAAAACCAATCAGTATAAAAGTAGTAATCAATATATTGTTGCTTTATCACACTTTCTTCTGTTTGCTTTATCAACATTTCTAATATAGATTTAAGTTACTAATATTATAAAAAATGAGTACCAATCACGCTGAATTTGTTAAAGAGTTGAGAATTAAAAAGGGACTATCACAAGAAGAAGTAGCGAACAAAATAGGTATCGGTAGAAACAAATATATTAAGTTTGAACAAGGGTCTTCGGAACTGAAATTCTCCGAAATGGTCAGACTTACAGATTTCTTTGGTATCTCTCTGGAAGAAGTAGAAAACGGTATCAATGCGGATTATGAAAAGTATAAAGAAATGATCCTTGGGTTTCTAAGAAATTCCGGCTCAATCGATGGAAAGATACCAAAAACCAAACTAGCCAAGCTTGTATATTTGGCCGACTTCGCCTGGTTCTACGAAAAATTAATAAGTATGAGTGGTATGCAATATAGGAAAATTCAATTCGGTCCGGTTCCAAATGAATACTTTAGAGCATTGAATGATTTGGAGGAGACCGGACTGATCAATATTGACCGTAAAGGAGATACTATCCTTATATATGAAAGTCGTGGCTCTGCCAAGACGAGCTTAAACAAACTAATTCCGGAGGAGACAAATATGATTAAAAAAATATCAGATAAATGGAAAGATAAAAAAACAAATGAAATAGTTACTTTTACTCACAATCAACTTCCTTACAAAATATGCTCTCCCGATGAGATTATCCCTTACGAATTAATTACCCAAGAAGATCCCGCAGATGTCTACTAAATACTCCGTCGCAGTTACACATTTCGCCGAGAGCCATTACATCAAGAGCTTCCAGAAAGACTACAAAAAGGCCTGGAATGTTACTTGGAAGGCAATTCATGAAGAGTTGAAAAGATTTGATTCACTACTGGACACAACAATTGCTACAGTCATTTGTGGGGACGAAAATATAAAAATCGCTAAATCGGAATTCAAAATAGCCGGCACAAACACATCCAGAAAAACCTCGGGAAATAGATGTATAATAGCTGTTAACATTAAAACGATGTCTGTAATAGTATTATTGGTTTACAGCAAAAATCACCTAGGCAACGGGAATGAGACCGTTAAATGGAAATCGATTATTAAATCCAATTATCCGGAATACAATCATCTATTGTAGTAATAGACATTTCTTTCCAGATCCCCGGGTATAAATATAGAAACAAGACATAGGAAATAAAGATTAAAGAAATAGTTTAAAATTATTCCTCCAATTCCTAGTTCTTTTCTCTACCCCAAATTAAAATGTTTCTTAAGATATGTATTCACTTTCTCTATTATCTCGTCTTGCAGAATTCCAATATAATTTACAAATCTGACTCTATCAAAAGAAGATATCTGAGTTACCTTAATTAACGAATCGGAAAACAAACGATTATCTAAGTTCTTCAAAACGAGAATATCATCTTCGTACCTATTTTGAATTTGAGAAGATAGCGGAATTATTGTGACCAAAGAAGAGCTAACTATATCGGATTGCACGATTAGTGCAGGTCGTGCTTTCTTGTATTCGGTTCCAACCGCTGGATCAAAATTTACAAGCCATATTTCACCTCTTTTCATTTCAACGATTTATAATAATTAAGTTCGTCCTTTGATAAGAAATCTTCCCCAGTATCCATAACAGCTGACTCTTCGATATCTCTTTCCGTAGCTTCTTGAAAAGAATAAATATTCTCTGGCTTACTTATCTCGGCGATAGGATTACTCCTATGAATCAACAAAAACTTCTGTCCCTCTGCCAATTTTTTTACTATCTCAGGAAAATTATTTCTAAGCTCTTTGGTTGATACTGTAATCATACTGATTATTTATAAATCATCTTAAGTTTATCTTTAGATGATTTCTTAGTCAATGACTCATATCTTAAATGCTTCTTAATTAGCATAGAATACTTCAAAGAGTTAAGTCCAAAGTTTTCCTCCTACGGCGGACACAGTAGAAAAGTTTTACTTTCCTTTTTTGTCATCCTCGGAATCCGCCAGAGGCGGATATCCGGGGACCAACTTCAAATACGCAAAAACAACCTGGAGACCTTTCTGCAACTGAATTGTTGTCTTCAGAAAGACCTGCGTGTTTAATATTGATCCCCGGGTCCACGGCATGCTTTGTTATATCGCATGATGTAATCGCCATGGCATGCTTCGCCCAAGGATGACAATTGTCTTCAATAAGCCCACCGTCACAATCGCCTTATTCCAGTTCTTCGTTATTTGGTTTTGGGTTTCATTCGTTATTCGGGTTTCGATATTTGGATTTCATGTTTGTTAGCTTTTGTTTGATTTTTCAGCTAAAATTCTCTAAGTTTATATCTGGTTAAAAAAACTATTAGTAATTTTAAATGAAAGAAAGGAGGAATATATATGGCTGAAGTTTCTAGAAAAGACAATGAATCGATTGAACGTTTGATAAGCAGGTTTCGACGTGTTGTGATTAGAAAAGGTGTTCTAAAACAAACTAGAAAAATGCGTTATTTTGCGGAGAATAAGTCTAGTCTTACCAAAAAAAGAAAAGCAATATTTAGAGAAAGTAAAAGAAAGCTCGCGATAGAAGCATAGAACTTTAATGGATAATAATGTCTAAAGATCAAAAAATTGTTGGTATAGATGTGGGGACAACATATACTCGAGTAGTTTCGAGTGTAATAAAAGGTGACAACCCGATTCCTCAGATAATTGGTGTCGGCGTCAGGCCTTCCAGTGGTATTAGGAAGGGCGTTGTCATTGATATTGAAGAAACCGTATCTACTATAACGGCCTGTATTGAAGAGGCGGAAAGAACTTCCGGAGAACCTATCGATCATGCTTTTTTGAGCATTGGTGGTAGTACTATCGGTTCTCAAGTCCAAAAGGGTGTTGTAGCAATTTCCAGACCTGATGGCGAGATTAATGAAACTGATGTGGATAGAGTTATAGAATCTTCTCAAAATTTTACCTTACCAGGCAATAGACAAGTTCTACGAGTCATTCCTCGATATTTTAATGTGGACGATCAGTCGGGAATCAAAGATCCAACCGGTATGTCGGGAATTAAATTGGAAGTAAATGCTTATGTAATAACCGCCGCCAGTCATGCGGTCAAAAACTTGACTCGTTGTGTTCATCAAACCGGAATTGATGTCGATGACCTAATTCCGGATTTTCTGGCCAGTTCCGAAGTGGTTTTGTCCAAAAGACAAAAAGAACTGGGAGTTGTGATGATTGATATCGGGGGAGGTACAGTTAGTCTTGTTGTTTATGAAGAAGGAAACATTATCCACAGCGCCGTATTACCGGTGGGTGCGAACCATATTACCAATGATATTGCCATTGGGCTTAGAACATCTATTGATATGGCCGAGAAATTGAAACTGGAATATGGAAGCTGTCTCAGTGAAGATATTTCCAAAAATGAAAAAATAGACTTATCCAAAATTAGTAAAACGGAAGATCATGTTATTTCCAGATATCAGCTTGGTCAGATTATTGAAGCTAGAATGACTGAGATTTTTCAATTGGTTTACGAGGAACTTCGTAAAATTGATCGAGCGGGGATGCTTCCAGCCGGAGCTATTATTACCGGAGGAGGAGCCAAATTACCGGGAATCGTGGATTTGGCTAAAAGCACTTTGGGTTTACCGGCTCAGGTCGGATTTCCTTTGAATTTGGAAGGAATGACAGACAAAGTCGATGATCCAAGTTTTGCTTGTGCGGTTGGTCTAATTTATTGGGGAGCCAAAACAGGATCAAATATTTATTCACTCGGAAATTTGAATTTGGGAGATACGGTGAACACGGTTAAAAATTGGTTCAAATCTTTAATGTCTTAACTTTTTTAAAGGCAATAACGCAACTAATTATTTTGCACTAATTAAAGCCTTTTAGGGTTTTTTTGATTTTGAAGAATATATTTGACAAGTGACTAGGGGAATCTGTATAAAAGTAAGTAGACAAAAACGCAAACAAACAATTAGTTGAATAAATAAAGTGTTCAATTTTATTCTTTAATTATTTTAATATGGAAGTAAAACCAGAAATTCATCCTACTGCAAACATAGTCGTTGTGGGGGTCGGCGGAAGTGGAAATAATGCTATTAATCGAATGGTGAAAGCCAAATTTGGTGGCGTTACATTTATTAGTATCAATACAGATGCTCAAGCTCTTCATCACTCTGAAGCACATCAGAAAGTTCATATCGGAAAGAATACAACCAAGGGACTTGGGGCAGGATCAGATCCGGATGTTGGAAAGAAATCAGCAGAAGAAAATATTGAAGAACTAAAGAAGTCATTAGAAGGAGCTGACATGGTGTTCATCACTTGCGGAATGGGTGGTGGAACGGGAAGTGGTGCAGCCCCTGTAATTGCTGACTTAGCTCATAATGAAATAGGTGCTTTAACAATAGGAGTTGTAACTAAACCTTTCTCTTTCGAAGGTGTTCGCAGAATGGATGTTGCTAATTCTTCCATTGCAGCTTTAAAAGACAAAGTTGATTCATTGATTGTTGTTCCAAATGACAAATTACTTACTATTATCGATAGAAAGACTTCTTTGATTGATTCTTTCGGCATTGTTGATGATGTTCTATTACAAGGTGTTCAAGGTATCTCTGATTTAATCACTGTTAATGGAATGATTAATGTGGACTTTGCCGATGTTAGAACAATTATGAAAGGAGCAGGATCAGCCTTGATGGGTATCGGTTATGGTTCAGGTGAAGGTAGAGCTGAGAAAGCTGCCAGAAGCGCCATTGATAGTCCATTATTGGAAATCTCTATCGAAGGAGCTAAAGGAGTTTTGATCAATATTACAGGAGGAGAAGATATGAGTATGTTCGAAGTTGGGGAAGCTGCTAAAGTCATCTCCGAGGTTGTTCATCCGGAAGCAAATATCATCTTCGGAACAGTTATTGATGAGACTTTCACTGATGAAATCAAGATCACCGTTATTGCTACAGGCTTTGATGATAAAGGTGAAGTTGGTAATTCCAAAGTTCGTTCCGTTTTCGGAAAGGTCGCGAAAACCAGTGATGGTGATAATAACTTTTTTGGGAACGAAGGAAGAGCTCCAAGAAACAGAGACATGTCTTCCATGGACAATGCCGGTTCCAGACCGGTAGATGTTGAAGAAGATGATGAATATGATGTACCGGCTTTCATTAGAAACAAGGTTAAGTAAAAAATAGATGCTATTTTTATTGACTGTTTTTGACAGAGCTATTGATGTTATCACTCTTTTCGTACTTATTTACGTATTGATGAGTTGGTTTAGGCTTGATCGACAGAATAGGTTTGTGCGGATGATTGATTCTGTTGTGGAGCCGATGCTTAGCCTTATCAGAGACAAATTACCAAAAACGGGTATGATAGATTTTTCGCCCATCGTTTTGATTCTAGGTCTGGAAATATTCAGGAATATTGTTTTCTCTATAATTCAATCTTTATAAAATGCAATTTCTAGACTTAAATCTAGACTTGATCAAGCGTCGGCTGGAAGAAAAAGGTGAGATTGTGATCAAAGTCAAAGTTAAACCTGGCAAAAAACAGACGTTTTTCATGGACTATATTTCGGAATTAGAGGCTTTCGTCCTGTCTTTGGGTGCTTTACCGGTAGATGGGAAAGCAAACAAGGAGTTGATTAGATTTATGAGCGATTTTTTTGTAGTGAAGAAAACAAATATAGTGATTACAAGTGGACAAGGAGCGAAGATCAAAATTATTAAAATTACATTGTAATTTTAATAATAGTTTTCAATTATCAATTTACATTGATCAATAAATTTACAATTTCGTAATTGAATTCCTCCAAAGGCGGACTAAAGAATTTATCAATTGATACATTGGTTATTTACTGGAAATTGTAAATTGTAAATTGTAAATTTCGTTGGGGATTTGCTAAATTGTTTATGTTTACTTTTTTTAATTATGTCTAAGCCAAATAATCCCATCAAGTTTTTCAATACTCTGACTCGTCGAGAGGAGGATTTTGCGGAAGTAACCGGAAAGAAGCCGGGAGACACAGTATTGATGTACAATTGTGGACCGACGGTTTATTCCAATGCTCATATTGGAAACTTGTCCGCTTATATTATGGCTGACTTGATTAGACGATTTTTGGAATACAAGGGATATAAAGTTATACAAGCCAAAAACATTACTGACGTTGGGCATCTTGTTTCCGATAGTGATACCGGAGAAGACAAGATGGAAGTTTCAGCTAGAAAAGAGAAAAAATCACCATTAGAGATAGCCAGATTTTATGAAGGTCTATATTTAGCCGATGAGAGAAAGCTACACCTTAGAGAGCCGGAATTTCGGCCCAGGGCGACAGAGACGATCGAGGAGATGATTACTATTATTACTGATTTGGTGAAGAAAGGATTTGCCTATGAAACATCCGATGGTGTTTATTTTGATTTGGAGAAGTATCCGGATTACGGAAAGTTGTCAGGGAACACCTTGGAGAGTATCAGAGCGGGAGCCAGAATCGATATTGATGAAAACAAAAAGAATTCGGCTGACTTTGCCTTATGGAAGAAGCTTGTGGGCGAGAACAAGAATCATATTTTGAAATGGCCAAGCCCATGGGGAGAAGGTTTCCCCGGATGGCATATTGAGTGTTCGGCAATGGCGGAGAAACATTTGGGCAAAATTATTGATATTCATACCGGAGGTGAAGATAACATTTTTCCGCATCATGAATGTGAAATCGCTCAAACCAGATGTAAAACCGGAGAAAAGCTTTTTTCCCATTTCTGGATGCACAAGCGTCATATCCAGGTTGAAGGTGAAAAAATGAGTAAATCCAAAGGTAATTTCTATACTTTGCAGGATTTGGAAGACAAGGGAATAAATCCACTCGATTTTCGGCTTTTGATTTTGATGGCTCATTACAGAAGTAGAACAAATTTTACTTTTAATGGCTTAAATAGTGCCAAAGAATTTCGATTAAAATTTATTAATACAATGTTGGTACTTCAGATGATGAATTTTGATGAGATATTGGATAAAGAAAGAGACAATCAAGAATTGGAATATATAGTGAATACAGAGATAAAGATTGATGAGGCTTTATCGGCTGATTTAAACACTCCGGAGATGATAGCGGAAATGAATAAGTTGTTTGATCATTTGGATAAAGTTACAAAAAGTGGCTTATCCAAAACATCCGCCAAAAGATATCAAGAATTGCTTAAGCAATTGGATGAAATCTTGGCTGTTTTACCGGAGAGTTTTGATATAGCGGAGAAAGTAACGGAAATGTTAGAGAAAAGAAAAGAGGCGAGAATAAACAAGGATTTCAAAGCGTCCGATGAAATCAGAGATGAAATTTCGAGAGAAGGTTATGTTGTCTTGGATACCGCTAAAGGACAGGTTTTAAATTTGAAAGATTAATTATGGGGAATGTATTTGATAAACTTAAGAAGGGTTTTATAGGGCTCTCTCCGATGGACGGAGTGACCGATTTTTTGTATAGACATATAGTCTCCAAATGTGGAAAACCGGATTTGTACATTACGGAATTTACCTCGGTAGAGGGAATTTCTCGTAATGCAGTTAAACTTCTCCGAGATTTTCAGTTTATTGATGAAGAAAGACCAATTCTAGCGCAAGTGTTTGGAATTGAGCCACAATGTTTTTATGATGCTGCGATAATTGTTTCTACTTTAGGATTTGATGGAATTGATATCAATATGGGTTGCCCGGCGAAAAAAGTGCATCGTAGAGGGTCTGGAGCAGCACTAATTCAAAATCCCTCATTAGCTTCGGAAATAATTGAAGCAACATTGAATGGAGTTCGAGATTTTGCCAATGGGAGAACGATTGAGGATTTGAATTTGAAAAACAAGATGAAAGAAGAGATATACAAAGAAGCCTCCAAACATCCAAGGAAGGAGTCAGGGGAGTTGGCGGTTTCCGTCAAAACGAGAATCGGTTATGATGACAGCGTTGTGGAGGAATGGGTTTCACATTTGATCAAACATGATATCAAGGCGATAAGTCTTCACGGCAGGACACTTAAGCAAATGTATAGTGGTTTGGCGGATTGGGAAGAGATTGGAAAAGGAGCCAAGATTGTTCGAGAAAGCGGGAAAAAGATAATTGGCAATGGGGATATAAAAAACATGCAAGAAGCCAAGGAGAGGATCAATAAATATGATTTAGATGGTGTCTTGGTCGGAAGGGCTACTTTTGGTAATCCGTGGTTTTTCTCCGGTGTTGAACCAACCTTGAGAGACAGAATAGAGCTTGCTGTTTATCATTCGGAGGAATTTGAGAAGATGGCGGGTGAAAATGTATTTTATGCTATGAGAAAACATTTGGGTTGGTACTTGAAGGGTTTCCCCAATGCCAAAGACATCCGGACAAGACTTTTTTTGACTAATTCATCAAAGGAAGTTAGAGAAATTTTGGAGGAAATTGAAAAATAGTAGGAAGATTGTTTTTTTAATAAACAGATAGTGACTTAGGATAATAGTTGAAGTATGTTTATTTTGAATTGAGTTTTTAATCAAATAAATCAATTTTGTGTATAAATCTTGTCTAAAATGCCAGAAGCAATTTGAAATAAGAAGTCGAGATATTGAGTTTTATAAGAAAATATCACCGATAATTAACGGTGAAATCTATTTGATCCCGGAACCAACGCTATGTCCCAAGTGCCGAATGAAAAGGAGACTAATCTTTCGTAATGAAATTAATTTCTATAAACGTGAGAGCTTTCTAAATGGGGAACAGATGATTTCTATCTTCGCTGATGAAAATTTGAAAGTAATGACCAGAGAACAGTGGTGGAGTGATGATTGGGAAGGTTTGACTTATGGTAGAGACTTTGATTTTGCCAGACCATTTTTTGAACAATTTCATAATTTGTGGAGAGAAGTGCCTATGCCACCTTTGGTAAATAATGGATCTGTTAATTCTGAGTATTGTAACTTTGCCGATCAGAATAAGGATTGCTATTTATTATCGACCGCCAATGAGAATAGTGATTGTTATTATGGATTTTGGTTGGTTGGCTGCGTTGATGTGGCTGACTCTTCTTGGGTGAATGGTAGCGAATTAATTTATGAAGGTGTTAATGTGCGTAAAAGCTATAATTTGAGGTATGTTCAGAATTGTGAAAATTGTACGGAGAGCGCCTTTCTTTTGGATTGTCGAAACGTTCACAAATGTTTTTTTTGTATCAATCTTTCTAATCAGGAATATTGTATCTTTAACAAAAAATGCACACCTGAGGATTACAACAAATTTAGGGAGGATTTAGCGGGAGATAGTGGAAAATATGATGAATGTCTTCGTAAATTTGCAGCGATGAAAAGCGAGAACAATATTAGGAGAGATGCCGATATTTATTCCTCGGAAAATTGTACGGGCGACAAAATATATAACTCGAAGAATGTTTACGATTCTTTCGAGATTTATGATAGTGAGGATGTTTCTTATGTTGATGATGGTTTGTTGGGCAAGGATTGCTATGACATTTGTTTTTTCCATCGAACGGAACTTTGTTATGAGTCGAATAGTCTAATTGGTTATGGATTTCGATTCTGCAATTATTGCAGAAATTGTCAGAATATTTATTACTGTGACAATTGTCATAGCAGTTCGGATTTGTTTGGTTGTGTAGGATTACGAAACAAGAAATACTGCATTTTGAATAAACAATATTCTAAGGAAGATTATGAAAAATTAATTGCTAGAATTATTGTTCATATGCAAGAAACCAAAGAATGGGGTGAGTTCTTCCCCAGTGCGCTTTCACCTTTTGCTTATAACGAAACCTTGGCTAATGAATTTTTCCCCATGGAAAGAGACCAGGTGATAAAAGAGGGTTTGAGATGGAAAGAAAAAGATCCTCGTGAATATTTGGATTCAACTTATCAAGGTGGTTTTAATCAAAGTGACGCGTCAGTGGATATTTGTAAGGAAATACTTTCCTGCATTAATTGTCAGAAGAATTATAAAATAATTCAGCGGGAATATGATTTTTATAAAAAAATGGTTTTACCACTACCACAGAAGTGTCCGGATTGTCGGTTGAAATCCAGGTTTTCACAGAAAAATTCCTACGAATTACAGGTTAGAAAATGCGCTATGTGCAATAAAGATATTAGGACAACTCATAAGGAAGAGGAGAAAATCTCGGTATATTGTCATGATTGTTATCTAGAGAATTGATCGGTGAAATTGACTTAAATTAGAGAGACCACTATCTTTCTATTGATAAATATTTTGTATGATAATTTTTGATCACGTTACAAAAAGGGCCAGGAATCAGGTTATTCTAGATGATATTAATTTGGTTATTAGAGGACAGGAATTTCTTTGTATCGTTGGAGAGAGTGGTGCTGGTAAATCTACCATGATTAGACTAATCACAGGTGAAGATACTCCAACCGAGGGACAAGTATCGGTCGATAATATTGTTGTAGCTGATATGATGAGAAGAACGTTGCAATTGTACAGACGCAAATGCGGAGTTGTTTTTCAGGATTATAAACTCCTAAAGAAGAAAACAGTCTTTGAAAATATCGCTTTTGCTATGGAAGCGTGTGGTTATTCGGGAGAAATTATTAATCATCGCGTTCCCAGAATTCTGAAACTTGTTGGTTTGGAAGATAAGGAAAAAAGATACCCTTATGAACTATCCGGCGGTGAGCAACAAAGGGTCTCGATGGCAAGAGCTCTCATTCACAAGCCAAAACTACTTCTCGCAGATGAGCCAACTGGTAATTTGGATAGTGCTAATGCTGATGAAATTATTGATTTACTGCAAAAAATCAATGAATTGGGGACGACAGTTATTTTGACAACTCACAATTTAGATATTATCAAGAAAATTAAAAGAAGAGTAATTACCTTGAAAGCTGGTAGAATTATTCAGGACAAGACTTACTAATTACATTAGATACTCATTGTGGGAAACAACTCTGAATTTGTCTAGTGGAAAACCGACAAACCATACTTTACCGATGATGTTTGCTCTATTTACTGGGCCAAAACTTCGGGAGTCTCTGCTGGCGTTTCTGTTATCGCCCAAGGTGTAGTATTCTCTATCTCCTAGGGTCACGGTTTTGTTTCTATAGCTTCCCGGGGGACTGGTGTAGTTGTTATCTTCGGAAAGATACTTCTCATCCAATCTGACACCGTTGGGGTATTCATTGTTTTTGACGACGATCTCTCCATTGGTAAAGTCTAAAGTATCATTGGGTAAGCCAATAATTCTTTTGACATAAAATTTACTTGTGTCATTTGGCGGTATGATGACTACAATATCTCCTCTTTCCGGTTCACCAACTTTAAAATCTAGAAATTCAAGATAGCCAATTTTATTGATAATAATTAGCTCCGCATCATGTAGATTGGGTTCCATAGAAGATCCTTCCACGGAAAAGGGTGCAATGAAAAAATAGCGGATAATTACAACGGAAATTAAAACGGAAACTATGTATATGACAATTTCAAAAAAGGCGCTAAGAAAATTTTCAAACTTGCTCTTATAGTAAGGATTGTCTTCGTACATTTGCTCTAAAGGGTGTGTGTTTGTATTGTTTTCAGAATCGGTCATGTTTTTTATTTGGAACATCGAAAACTATAACGCAAAGTAGTAACTATTTACAACATCTTTCAAAAATAATATGGTTAAAGAAAAATATGGAAGAAGAAAAAAATATACAATTAAGTTATCTGCAGAAACAAATTTTTGGAGATTATTTGCAGGGAGATGAAAATGTAGTCTATATAATTCAAAATCACTGGTGGCTTTTTTTGGTTGATCTCTTTAAACTCTCTCTTCTTTTTGTCCCATCGACAGTATATTTAATAATTTTTGGTCAAACAAATAAATATTTGTATTTGATAGCTTTATCAACATCTTTGATATCTTTTCTTTTCTTGGCTCTCAGGTGGTATAATCTGTATGCTGATGCTTTTATCTTGACTGATAAAAATATCATATTCGTGCAGTGGGATAGTATTGTGAAGATTAATTCTAGCCGTATTTCTTATAGTGATGTTTCCAGTGCCAGTATAGAAATGGAAGGATTCGCCTCGACATTATTTGGGTATGGAAGGGTTAGAGTAGAAACACCGAATGAAAATTTCAAACCGGAGATAAAGGGTGCGAGGAATGCTAGTGAAGCTGAGAGACAGATTCTGCAGTGTAAAGAAAAATATACTGAAAGTGAAAATGTAGATGCTCATATCTTCAAGAATGCACTGCGAGAAATATTTGATGAATATATTTTAGAAAAGAAGGTAATCAAAGTGGATAAAGAGGAGATTATAGATAATGTGGAAGCCAGATTTGAAAAATATAAAATTAGGGGTACGAGATTCCATGCAGGGGAGGATTTGAGTAAAGTTCCACCGGCCGATTTGAAGTCCGATAGATTCGAGAAATACCGTTTAAAAGAAGAAGAACGTAACATTGACGAGGAGTCAAAAGATTTGTAGAGTTTGTTTTGGTTTCTAAGAAAGTTATACGAGATTATTATGACAATTATACCTACTTGGGATTTATTTATACTCGTTTTCTTCATCATCATTATAACTTACAGTTTGATTATTGGACGTTCCCAGACTGTTAAGGTGATGATTTCTTCGTATATTGCTATTTTGACCGCTGATGGAATCGGTAATATTCTCCATAAATATATTTTTGCCAACCCGTCTTTTGGATTAGTGGAAATAATGCCCGACAATGTTTTTGTAGTTGCCAAGGTTTTGATTTTTGCGACAATTATTATAATGCTGATGCTGAAAGGGGGATTCAAAGCAGATATTACGGATGGTGACTCTTCGGTGTTGTCTTTCTTCTTAACGGGAACGATGGGTTTTTTCTGTGCAACTTTAATGGTGAGTTCAATCTTGATTTTTATTGCCGGTGGATCATTTTTGATTGGTTTTGATATGCGAGTTAATACGGATTTAGTGAACAGTATTTATGCATCATCAAGATCAGCGAGAGTACTTCTGGATAATTCCAGTTTATGGTTTTCTCTTCCCGCTATAGCTTTTATTATAGGTAGTGTAGCTATGGATGAAGACTAAACCCCAAGGGGAAATCCAAAATTCAAAATCCAAAGACCTAAATAGGGATTTGGCTGGTTTTTTGGTTGCGGGAGGAGGATTCGAACCTCCGACCTCAAGGTTATGAGCCTCGCGAGCTGCCACTGCTCCATCCCGCGCCGTTTTTTATAAAAAGCACAGGTAAAATAGTAGGCTATTTATCCAATGTACGCAAGAATTAAAAAAACATATTGAAAATTATTGACTTGAATTATAAAAGTCTAATATAGTATCTTAAGCTTTTCTTGAAATCAGAAAACATTTATACCTCGGGTTGGTAGCTCAGGGGTAGAGCAACAGCCTTTTAAGCTGATGGTCGTGGGTTCGAGACCCACCCAACCCACCATGTACCATTCGCTTCGCTCAGATACATAGCGAAGCCACACATAGATAATAAGGTACATGCCCTGTACTCGGGTTCGCGAGTAGTACAGGGTTTTTACAACAAACGAAGAAATAGGAATAAAGATTAGGAAATAAGAAATAGTTCTTTATTCCTCCAATTCCTATTTCCCATTTCATATTCCTGGCACAAATCCTCCTACCGCAACCAAAATCAGATATAATAAATAGTAATTCCAATCAGTAAGCCGATAATTCCGCCGAACAATGTATCAATGAAATGATGCTCTTTTAGATATATACGTGAATAGGCCACCAGTATGGTAAGAATGAAAAGAAATAACGTTAGAGTACTATCATAGAAAGTTAAACTAACTATTGCAGAAAATCCTACAAAACGAGCAACGTGAATGCTGGGAAATGAAGAAGCATCAAGTCTTTCCAGGAAGCTTGAATGATGTCTGGCATTAGGTCTTTCTTTAAAATAAAAGAATCTAATTATGTAAGAAAAAATATGTGTGAAAATCAAATTCATGCTCAGTTTCGAAACCAGGGGAGTGCTTAAGGAAAAAATATTAATGTAAAGGCATAGAAGTATATGGAAGATGAGAGAGCCAAGAGCGCTTATATCAGTAAAGACACTTTCTAAAATATGGTTTATTTTATCTTTGGAAATAAGATGATGCATTTTATATTGTTAGTTTGATTAACATTTCGGACAATTTTTTTGTCATACTTTTTTTGGATTGTGGCATGAGTTCTTTATTGAATATAGCACCGAGTAGTAATGTGTAAGCTGTGATATAAAACCACAGAAGCAGGACAATCATGACGGAAAGAGTACCGTATGTAGCATTATAAACCGGAAATAATTTTAAATAGGAACCAAATATATAAGTGGAAAAACTCCAAGCGATTGAGAAGAATATAGCTCCCGGAATAGTTTGTCTAAAGAGATGTTTAATATTTGGTGCTTTGTAGTAAAGGAAGGAGGATACTAGGAATAGAATTAAGGAAATGAAGGTCCAGCGAATCACAGTGAGAACAATGGATTTATCAGTTGAAAAAACGTGACTGCTTATTCCAATGAACCAAGGAACGAAGTTTTCTCCGAAGACAATAAGTGTGAAAGCTGTGATTAACAATGTTAACAAGCTAAAAGTTAAAGAGATTGATAATCTTCTAAGAGCAAAATAGGATCTGGTCTCTGTAACTTGATATATTTTATCGATGCTTCTGATTACAGATATAAGTAAATTGGACGAAGTCATAATCGCTACAACTGAACCGATAATTAAGGCGCTTCCTGTCACAGTACTCAGTGACAAGTTTCTAAGATTATAATTAAGAAAATCATAAACCTCTTTGGGTAAAGATGAATACAAAGATGAAGTTAAATTGAGATAAAAATTGGGGTCACGGAGAAAAATACTTAAAAAGGCGATAAAGGAGATAATAATAGGAAATAGCGAAAAAATTGCATAGAAAGAAATCTCTGCCGATAGATC
>Ga0209016_1001398_pt1 | contig 19600 bp, 16 predicted proteins | sample EPASupsiteSAE305_FD_187265 | JGI IMG/M metagenome (GOLD analysis project Ga0209016, IMG submission 187265) | Bioremediated contaminated groundwater microbial communities from EPA Superfund site, New Mexico - SAE3-05 (SPAdes) (version 2) | ecosystem: Environmental > Aquatic > Deep subsurface >...
TCATGATTTTCATTTTTTAGACAATCAAAGTTCTTTTCACAAAGTATCGCTTTCGAAACAATGTCTTTATCGATTTCTATTTTCATAATTCAAGGTATAAAAAACAATTCCAATTCTTACTAAAGATACAACAATTACAGGCAAAATGTTATAGATCAAACAAAAACAGGTGTTTTTACTTAGTTAATTCTGATTTTATTTCTGTTTAGTGTGTTTGGTTTTAACATTTGTAATAATTCACTTGTGAAATTTTATTACATTATTACACTCGATCATAATATTGCAAATGTTTACAGTTTCTTTGTTTCAGCTCAAATGATTCAATTTGGTGGATTTTTTCACTGTTCAGGTAGTGGTAAATAATAATAGAATCATTGAAGTCAAAACAGTCCGATATTTTATATAGTTTTTGATATAAATCTATGTAATACTCAGCTTTTGGAAGGTTACTATTTCCTAAATAGATTATTATATGTGATTTCCGTTTTTGAAAACCAAATTCAATCATTATTTTATCAAACGAAACTAAAAATTCTTTATTTGCTTCCTTTTCCACAAAATCGCACATGACAATAACTGAATACATGAATTTTGTTTTAGTTTTCCCTGAATTACTTTCATTTTTACGTTTTTTCTCATCTCAGGTTGGTTTTCTTCCAGGCTTATTAGGTACACCAAATAAAACTAAAGGATGTAAATATATCAAAGCATAAATTGGAAAAACATTAATTAAGTATTAACACTTTATAATACAGTGTTTTTACATCATAATACAAGATGTAATACTCTTTTTTTCCATTATGCAATCTTGTAATTTTGCTAAAAATAACTTATAATAATATCAATGAAAACTTTAATGATAATAACCCTGATATTCATTTTTGGAAATGGATTCATCCTCGCACAAGATTCTCTTTTATTAATGAATGGAAGAACAATTGCCGGAAATGTGCAAAGGATTGAAAAAAACAAAGTGTTTTACCAAATCTCGGATAGAAATTTAAAGATAAAAAAAATAGACGTTGAAGATCTTTTTCGAATAGAATACCAGAATAAATCAATCGAATACTTTTACGAGCAAGATACTTCTTTCGGATACAATCTTACCATTGATGAAATGTACACATTTATTATGGGTGAAAGTTATGCGAAAAAGAATTTCAAAGCTCCACTTAGTACACTTGGAGGATTTATTTCGGGAATGACAGGCGGGGTTATTGGTTTTTGGGGATTTACCATACCAACAGCTTATACAATAATTGAAGGCGCAAAAAATCCTCGTTTTGTAATAAATGAAAAGATGCTGAAAGATATTAATACTAAAACTCTTGTAGATCATTCAAATATTGAAAAAAAATCAGGACTTTCTTATTTGCCAAAGAACAAAAGGGAAAAAATCACTACTCCAATATTTTATGACCCAATTTTTCAGGAAGGTTATAAATCTGCTGCTAAAAATAAAAAAGCATCAAACTCAATTAAAGGCGCATTAATCGGTTTTGCAAGTATTGTTGCCTTATCCTATATTTTAGTTGCAGCTCAATAAAAGCTTTATAATACTACTTTTTTGTAAAATATGGCTATCGGGAAATACGAATAACGCCATTTTAGTTTACAATTTCAGTTTCTTATATTTTATGTTTTTTTCGTTAATAGTAAAAAAAGCAAATTACCAGTCATAAAAGCAGAAAACCACCTACGTCTTTGAAAGCCTCACTATCCATTTATAGGCTAATTTTATTTCCATCACTACTTCATTTCATACAATGTATGAATTATATAACTCATTTCAAACATTTTATAACAATAATATGAGGGTGTTGTCATAGTTTTACTATTTGTAATTTTTTTAATGTAAGAAGTAAAATTAGTTGTATTTGTAAACTCCATTACTTCCGTCATTTGTTATTGCTGGTTTTTTTAAAAATACTTAGACAACTATGAAAAATCAAATTCGAATTCTGCGTATCGACGATAACCTGCTCGATCAAAAAATTGTAAAAGATGTCCTTAAAAAAGAACCTAATGAACTTGAAGTACTAGAAAATGATAATTGCCTCGAATTTGAACTTCATCTTGATAAAAGTGATTTTGATTTAATACTAAGCAACTTAAGGGTGTCTGGCATAGAAGGATTAAATGTGCAGCAGAGAGTAAATGAAAAAAAAACAGAAATACCCGTAAATATTCTGACTGGTAAAGGATCTAAAGAAATTGCAGACGAACCTGTGAAATTAGTGGCTGTCGAACATGTAATTAAATCGGCAAAACACATTCAAAACTTAAGCCCAATTATAAGAAAAGCGATTGAAAATAGAAAGATTCAAGACGATCATAAAGCAACTCAAATTGCCTTGCTTAAAAGTGAGGAACGTTTTCGCCTGCTTTTTGATAATAATCTGGATGGAGTTTTACTCACTCAACCAGATGGTGCAATCATAAAGGCAAACCTTGCTGCCTGTAAAATTTTCGGCAGGACTGAGACAGAACTAAAGCAGGTTGGGCGAAATGGCGTTCTAGATGTAACAGATCCACGTTTGGCTGAAGCAATTCAAGAGCGTTCACGAAAGGGTAAGTTTGAAGGAGAGCTCACAGGTTTGCGTAAAGATGGTACCGCATTTCCTATGGAAGTTTCAAGTGCATTATTTCAGGATAAAGATGGCAACCTACAAAGCAGTATGGTTATTCGGGACATTACAGAGCGCAATCATGCGGAAAAATTATTGCAGGATAGTGAAAAACTTTATCGAAATTTATTTGAAAGCATGTTGAATGGGTTTGCTTATTGCAAGATGATATATGATAATAAGATACCCCAGGATTTTATTTATCTTAAAGTTAATACGGCATTTGAATCGTTAACGGGTCTCAGTAATGTTGTTGGCAAAAAAGTGTCCGAAGTAATCCCTGGAATTAGAGAGTCAGATCCGGAATTATTTGATATTTATAGCAGGGTTGCTTTGACAGGTAAATCCGAAAAAATTGAGATTTATATGAAAGCATTAAAGATGTGGTTAATAATCTCAATATATAGCCCACAAAAAGAATACTTTGTTTCCATATTTGATGTTGTTACCGAACGTAAACTGAGTGAAAAACTAATACAAGAAAATAATTCACGTCTTGATCTTGCAATGCAGGCTGCAAATATGGCTTGGTGGGAAATGGACATGGCTACCGGCAATGTTATTTTTGAGAATCGGAAAGTTGAAATGTTAGGATATTCTCCTGACACATTTAAACACTACAAGGATTTCATGGCCTTAGTCCATCCCGAAGATTATGAAAAAACAATGAATGCAATGCAAGGTCATATTAACGGGTCACTTGATAAATATGAAATTGAATATCGGATATTAACGAAATCGGGTGCATATAAATGGTTCTATGATGTTGGTTCAATTGTAAAAAGGGATTCGAAAGGAAAACCACAAAATATTGCAGGAATTGTTATTGATATTAGTGTTCGCAAAAAATCAGAGGAGTTGCTTGTTGCATCTGAAATCCGTTATCGTCGGCTTTTTGAATCGGCGAAAGATGGCATTCTCATACTCGATGCTGAAACCGGTGCTATTGTAGATGTAAACCCATATTTGGTCGAATTGTTGGGTTACTCAACAGAACAATTCCATGGAAAGAAAATTTGGGAAATTGGTGTTTTCTCTGATTTTATTGCAAATCGGGATAAATTTCTTGAGTTACAGCAGAAAGAATATGTTCGTTATGATGATTTACCATTAAAGACAATTGATGGCAGGAAAATTGATGTTGAGTTCGTTAGCAATGTTTACGAAGTGAGTCACCATAAGGTAATTCAATGCAATATCCGTGACATAACCAAACGTAAAATCATTCAGAAAGAAATCAGGGACATTGCCAAGTTCCCATCAGAAAACCCCGGTCCAATAATTCGTATCGCCCATGATGGCATATTGCTTTATGTCAACGAAGCTGGAATGATGCAATTGCAGGATTGGAATCTGCAAACCGGACAACCAGCTATCACCATGCTTCAGGATGTTGTGCTCAAAACTTTGGACAAGGGAAAATTACAAGAGGTAGAATTTGAATATAGAGAAAAAGTGTTTTTGTTTTCTGTAGTACCTTTTGTTGAAGATGGCTATGCAAATCTGTATGGATGGGACATAACCGCAAATAAACTTGCGGAAAAGTCGTTGAGGTTGTCGGAAGAGAAATTCAGGATTATTTTTGACAATGCCAGCGACGGGATGTTTCTTGTTGACCTGAAAACCAGGAAGTTTTTTATGTGTAATGCAGCATGTGCAAATATGTTGGGCCATACTCAAGAGGAGTTTTCTAATCTGAAAATTGCCGATATATTTTTGGTAGAAGATCTCCCATTTATCTACAAACAGATCGGGAAGTTAAGTATAGGTGAAGTGGGTATAAGTACTGATATCAGGTTTAAACGAAAAAACGGAAGTGCCTTTTTTACTGATTTAAGCCCTACACTGATAACAATTGATAAGGTAAAATTTCTACTAATTCTGTTTAAAGACATCACCGAGCGCAAAAAAGCCGAGGAACAACAAATTATACAAACAACAGCATTAGAAGCAACAGACACCAGTGTTGTAATCACCGATGTAGAGGGCATAATAATATGGGTGAATAAAGCATTTACCATGATGACGGGTTACAGTAAAGAAGAGGTGATAGGAAAAAAACCAAGTATCCTGAAGTCAGGAAAGCATGATAAGTCTTTTTATAAAAATATGTGGGATACCATAAAAGGAGGAAATGTATGGCGTGGCGAGGTTTTCAATAAACGAAAAGACAATAGTTTATTAACCGATGAAATGATTATCACTCCAGTACTTGGTAAGGATGGCTCTGTCCAAAATTTTATTGCTCTTAAACATGATATTACCGAACGAAAGAATATTGATAAATCCTTAAAAGAAAGTGAAATGAAGTTCCGGCTTTTACTTGAAAATTCTGCTGACGCCATTTTTATTATAGATTCTATGGGCAAGTATATTTATAGTAATAAGGCTGTAACGGATTTGCTTGGATATTCATCAGAAGAGATGTTGTATAAAACGATTACGGACCTTGCCCCTGAAGACAAAAAAGAGCACTATTTTGAAATTCTTACTGAGATATTAAGCTCGGGAAAAGCCTTTAAAGAAATTGAACTTTTAAAAAAAGACGGCCACTTTGTTTCAACCGATCTGAATTCGGTTCTATTACCAGATGGCACGGTGTATGGCAGTTGTAGGGATATTACAGAACGCAAAATGGCAGAATCAGAAATTCGAAACCTAAATACAACTCTTGAACTTAAAGTTGAAGTAAGAACAAAGAAACTTTCCGAAGTAAATAAAAATTTGATTAAAGCAAAAGCGCTAGCCGAACAGGCAAACAATGCAAAGAGTATATTTTTGTCAAATATGAGCCATGAAATCAGGACTCCAATGAATGCTGTTTTAGGTTATGCCGAATTGTTAAATAATTTATTGGAAGATAAAACCCAGAAAGACTATCTTAATTCCATCATGTCTAGCGGTAAGACACTATTAACACTTATAAACGACATTCTCGATCTTTCTAAAATCGAAGCCGGAAAACTCGAATTAAAATACGATTATGTGGATACACATTCTTTTTTTTCCGAGTTTGAACGTATATTTTCATGGAAGATTGAAGAAAAAGGATTGACATTTATTCTCGACATAGATCCAGGTGTCCCTGCAGGAATTTACGTTGATGAAACTCGTCTACAGCAAATCATCCTTAATATTATAGGTAATGCCGTAAAATTTACTCAAGAAGGACATATAAAGCTCAAAGTCTATATCGAAAATCCACAGGTTATTAATTTATCAAATAAAAAAACGGAAGAAATTATTGACTTAGTAATTGAAGTTGAAGACACAGGAATTGGTATTTCAAAAGAATTTCAAGAGCACATTTTCAAACCATTCTCTCAGGAACAACACAAGAACCAGTTTGGAGGCACAGGATTGGGACTGGCAATTACCCGCAAACTTCTTTCCCTGATGAATGGTGCAATTCATCTACAATCAAAATTAAAAAAAGGAACTACATTTCAAATAAAAATATCAAATATTCCATGTTTGCGTGACTTCGAAAAAAGAAAAGACAGTTTTCAAATTGAGCCGGCTAATATTGTATTTGAAAAAGCAACAATACTTATAGTCGATGATTCTGTTCATAACCGTAAATATTTTGTTGATGCGATTAAAAATACAAATATTGAAATTATTGAAGCCGAAGATGGTCTGAAAGGATATAACATAGCAAAAGAAACAATACCCGATCTCATTTTTACCGATTTACAAATGCCTAAGCTTGATGGATTTGGTTTGTTAAAAAAAATACAAGGAAATGCGAAACTTAGCCATATACCAGTTATCGCTTATTCTGCTTCTGTAATGAAAGAACAAAAAGAGCATGTATTCAATTCAAAATTTTCAGGATTATTGATAAAACCAGTACAGATTGCTGATTTATATCTGGAACTAATGAATTATTTACCCTATAAAAGCATCCAGACTATAAAAAATGACCAACCACCCCGGAAAGACTTATTAAAAGAAATTAATGATGTACAGAGTCTTTTACATTCCCTTGAAACTGTGTATACTGAAATTTGGAAGAGATTTAAAGTGAGGCAGCCAATGGACGAAGTAAGGGAATTTGGAGAAAATATAGAAAGTCTTGGCAAAGCCCACAATGCAGCAACAATTATCAAATATGGAAATGAATTAATGACTGCTGCAGAAAATTTTAATATTGAATCAATCTTAAAGCTTTTGAAAAAATATGAGGGTATTGTAAAAGAAGTCAAAGAATATCAGTTAAAAAATTAGAATCGTAATTATGGAAAATGTACAAAAATCGCAACCATCTATTCTGGTAGTAGATGATAATCCTAAAAACCTGGAAATATTGGGTAAATTATTGCAGGGGGAAAAGTACAAAATTGAATTTGCTGTAGATGGTAAATCCGCCATTGAATGGTTAGAGATAAGACCATTCGACCTTATTTTGCTGGATATTAACATGCCTGAAATTAATGGATTTGATGTATGTAGAAATATACGGGCCAACCCACAATTGGACAATATGCCTGTTATTTTCTTATCGGCCGAGAGTGAAAGGGATAGCATATTAAAAGGATTTGAACTGGGAGCACAAGATTATATTACAAAACCTTTTGATAGCAGGGAGTTAATAATGAGGGTTAAAACGCATCTTTTGCTGAAGAAAAGCAAAGAAGAACTTGAAGAACTAAATGCGTCACTTGAAGAAAAAGTTAAGGAGCGCACCAGTCAGCTTTTTGAAGCCAAAGAAAGGGCTGAAGCAAGCGACAGACTTAAAACGGAATTCATGAACAACATTTCCCACGAAGTGCGAACGCCACTTAATGGAATACTTGGTTTTGCATCAATTATTGTGCAACACAACATTACCGATGAAAAGAAAAAATCTTTTCTGGAAATTCTTGAGAGAAGCAGTGAAAGACTGCTTAATACCATTACTGAATACATGGATATTTCTCTCATTGTATCGGGCAATCAGAAAGTAAATAATGATAATTGCTTCGTTTCTTATATAATAAAAGCTGCATTTGAAAAAAATAAAATAACCTGTGAGAAAAAGGGAATTGCTTTTACAATTAATCTTCCTCCTGCGGTTGAAGATTTTCAAATCAATACAGATGAAACACTTTTGCTTAAAATAGAAAACCATTTAATAGATAATGCTTTGAAATTTACCAAAGAAGGTAGTGTCATTATTGGCTTTACACTTAAAGAAAATATGGTTGAATTTTTCATAAAAGATACGGGCATTGGAATTTCAACAGAGGCACAACAATATATTTACGATTATTTTATGCAAGAAGATATGACTCACACCCGCAAATTCGAAGGCAGTGGGTTAGGATTGTCCATTTCAAGAGGTTTAGTTAAATTACTGGGAGGAGAAATATGGTTCGAATCAGAAAAGGAAAAAGGTTCAACATTTTATTTCACAATTCCTTTCGGAAAACCTCTTTACAAAACACAAAACAACACTGTTATAGAAAATGAGTTAATATATCAAAGAAAACCTGTAATCCTGTTAGCCGAAGATGATGATGACAGTTACTTTTATGTGAAAGAGATTTTGAATTCTTCTTCAATTGAATTAATTCGGGCGAAAAATGGTGCCGAAGCAGTTGAAATTTGCAGAAACAATTCCGCAATTAATTTAGTGTTGATGGATTTAAAAATGCCCGTAATGAACGGCTTTGAAGCTACACGACAAATAAAAGCCATAAATAAAAACTTAATTGTTGTTGCAGTTACCGCTTACTCAATGAAAGAAGAAGAAGCAAGGGCAAGAGAAGCCGGATGTGATGATTTTATCTCAAAACCATTCATTCAAAATAAAATTGAAACAGTAATCAATAAATATTTATTGGGTAATTCATTTCAACAGGCAAATAAAGTTCATTAGTAAATAATTAGTCAAATGAACAACACAAAAAAGGTTTCCAACATCTTAATCGTTGATGACAATCCTAAAAACCTGCAAATACTTGGAAATCATTTGCAAACGGAAGGGTTTCACATCGAATTTGCATTGAATGGGATTACGGCCCTTGAGTGGATTAAGAATACGGAATTTGACCTTATTCTGCTCGATATAAATATGCCTGAATTAGATGGATATGAGACTTGCAGAGCTATTAAAAGTAATCCTTTAAAACACAATATTCCTATTATTTTTTTAACGGCAAATAACGATGCTGAAAGTATTGTAAATGCTTTTGATTTGGGCGCAGTAGATTATATCACAAAACCATTTAATCAACAAGAGCTGATAGCCAGAGTTCGTACACAAATTGATATTAAAAATTCAAAAGCCGAAATAGCAAGAAATTTATTTGAAATACAAAGTAAAAACAAGCAAATTACCGACAGTATAAAATATGCAAGTATAATCCAGACTGCTATTCTTAAGGAGTTTCAGAATGGAGCAGAATTTTTTCATGAACATTTTATACTCAACCTTCCGAAAGATATAGTTAGTGGTGACTTTTCATGGTTTTCTAAAACTAATGATAAATTGCTGGTTGGCGTTTTTGATTGCACGGGACATGGTGTTCCAGGAGCATTTATGAGCATGCTCGGAATTACCCTGTTAAATGAAATGGTCATCAGAGATAAAATTGTTAAGCCCAATCTAATCATGGATGAACTTAGAAAAAAAATCATTGAAACATTAGGTCAGAAAGGTGTTCTTTTAGAAGTGGCAGATGGGATGGATGGTTCAATTATTTCTTATGACCAAAAACAAAAAAAGGTTTTTTATTCCGGAGCATTTAATTCCCTTTATTTAGTACGAAACAATAAAATAGTTGAATTTAAAGCAGACAGAATGCCTCTATCTCATTACAAAGTCATGATTGATTTTTCCTTCCAGGAAATAGATATTCTGCCTGATGATATAATTTATATGTCAACTGATGGATATATTTCACAATCAGGAGGGCAAAACCACAAAAGATTCAAATCAGTTCAATTTAAAGAAACTCTTCTCAGGTTTCATAAATATCCATTACAAAAACAACAAAAAATGCTTCTTAAAACCTTTAATAGTTGGAAACAAAAATGCGAACAAGTCGATGATATTACTGTTGTTGGGTTGAAGTTTTGAAGCAACTATTGCAAAGATCAAAAAATTGATCAGATTCAAATGGATATAAAAATGCCAGAATTAAATAGGAATGCGCTGCAAAGAAAATTAAAGCTAGCTATTCACAAATCCTATAATTGGATGATCAGCATTTTCCAAGATGCCTGAAACATAGGCAGAAACAAATTCCTCATTTGATGATTACCTGATGAAACCGGTAAATTTTGGGATCCTTAAAAAATCATAAAAAAAATCTCTAGAGCACATTGTTAAGATTGCACTTTGATTTCAATTCCTGATTTATCAAGCTCTCTGAGAAAATTTTTGCACGTAGACTCCTTATCAAAATCAGTATAAATGTGAAATTGATCATTCTTAATATAGGTTATCATCGGTCTTTCAAGTTCAGATAACAACAATCTGACTTTGAGGATTTTTTCCTCTTCGGTTTTAGGTATTATAATATTCATTTTTATAGGTCTTGAGTGCAAAAAAGCATTTTTTCTTTTAAAAACAATTTAGTATTACTTTACAGATTTAATTTTTGAACAGATACTGATGTGAAAAAAATCGTGACATACTAAGAAATCTCACCATAGATCAAAAATGTTGTATCAAAATCAACTCTCATTAATAAACAAACCGCTATTTTATTAGCATAAATAAAACAAGAATCACACCAATTGAACATCAATACTCTCCCGGGTATAAGGCCTTCTCCTGGCCTTAATGGTAACTATATCCTCAGACATAGACTTATCAAAGCTGATATCAATACCATTTAAATTAGGCGATACATTAGTTATGGAATTGATATCTTTGATGCCATACATTGCCGAAAGTATTTTTTTGTATGTAGTTACGCTCATTATCAAATTTGCTTTTTCACCATCCATCATCTCAAGGATGCTGAAAAAATCATTAAACTGTATCTGTGTCATTGGTCAGGTCTTTATTTCTGTTGCAAAAGTAAGGCAACCCGACCAAATATGGAAATGCTTTTATTAAAACAGGCAAAAATACCTGTGATAATAAAATCAGCACCAGAAATAAATAAAACAGTATAATGAGCATGTTTTATTAATGGAAAGATTTTCCTCAGAAAAAAACACTAATAAGTCCGTCAAAACAAATAAATTGAAAATCGCAATGCAGCAACTGTTAATAAAATCAGGTCGGAATGTACTTATTTTTCTCCTGATTGAGAAAACTGTTTGAGAAGATGATAATTTTGAAATAAATTGCGAAAATATTGTAATATTTAAATTTTTAACCATGATCTATGTCGCCCTTTTAAGAGGAATAAATGTTGGTGGTAAAAATATAATGGAAATGAAAAAGCTTAAAGCCACCTTTGAATCGCTCGATTTTACAAATGTTGTTACTTACATCAATTCGGGCAATATTATTTTTGAAGAAGTGTCTAGAGAGCAATCTGTTATTGTAAGGGAATTAGAAGAAGCTATTAAAAAAGATTTTCAGTTGGAAATTAAAGTTTTAATACGAAGCTCAGAGAATATTGCAACAATTTGTCGCGAATTGCCTGGCACCTGGTTGAAAAATGAAACTATGAGAACTGATGTTATGTTTTTATGGGAGGAATTTGACCGGCCTGAAGTTATAGACCTATTGAAAATCAATCAGGTTGATAATGTGAAATATGCTACCGGTGCAATATTGTGGAATGTTGAAAGCAAGGATTACAACAAAAGCGGCATGATAAAACTTGTGGGTACGAAGCTATATAAAAATATGACCATTAGAAATGTCAACACTGTTCGTAAACTTCATGAAATTGTGGTCACCATTAATGGGCACAACAATGGATAAAAAATCTAACAAGGGGTCCAGAAACAATAAAAAGCGCTATTTTCAAATTTAATATCCCGGGCAGACTGCTCCTTTTGCAAAACTAACTTAACCGAAAATACTTAATAAGTAATAACTCTTTTTTAAAATATATAACTATGCAACAAATAAAACTTTTTGAAACAATATTGTATGTCAGTGACCAGAAAGCAAGCTGTGAATTTTATCAAAAGATATTCCGTAAAGCCCCTGACCTGAATGTTCCCGGTATGACAGAATTTATTATATCCGATAATTCCAAAATCGGGCTGATGCCAAACAATGGCATTGCAAAAATACTATCGGGAAATACCCCCCACCCTGATAGCGGGAACGGGATTCCACGATGCGAACTGTATTTGGTTGTAGAGGATGTAATGTTAGAATTTGAAAATGCGATAAAAAACGGTGCAAAACTGGTAAGCCCGGTTGTTGGCAGAGATTGGGGGGACAAAGTATGCTACTTTTCAGATCCGGATGGGCACATCATTGCATTTGCAGAAAAAATATAACAGAGGCGATAATGAACCCCGGTAATCCTGTTTTTCAGACCGTGATATTTGAATATCGGGAGATTTCATGCTTTTCAATGCAAAATGCTTTACATTTATTGATGCATTTTGCCCATTAATCAATTTTGCCTGACTTTCCTACTTTCCACTTTGTCTTTTTCAGAAAAAAAGTTTAATATTGTTTAGTGGAAAAATATTTAAAAATACAATAAGACAATGACAATATTGTTTTTATAAATTCCTTGATTAATTTATAGATGTTTTATAGCTATATAAAGCCAATCCTTGTTATTCATAAGGAATTAAAGCCATTGCCTATTAAAAAACATTTTTTCAATGAACAATTGAAAAAAAATTACAGGAGATTTTGAAATGATTTTGGTTCAAAATTTACATTTTTTTTGCCTTTTGACCTATGCTTTTATGGCAATTTATATATTATTGAAAGATCCAAAAGCTTTACTAAACCAAACTTGTGCGCTATTGATCTTTTCCTTTTCAGTATGGAATTTTATTGACGTATTTTCAGTCTATGAAAATTTTTCCAGGGATACTGTTATCCTCTTTCAGAATGTTACATCAATAGGGTGGATAAGTTTTCCAGGTTTTCTTCTTTGTTTTTCACTTGTGTTTTCTAAAAATGAGAAGATATTAATGAAAAAATGGTTCCTGGTTACAGTTGTTGCTTTGCCTTTATTATTTATTTTTCAGCAATTCAGCAACAGCCTTACCGACAGTCCAGTATTGGGGATGTATGGCTGGGAATTTGCATGGTCAGAAACAGTCTGGACCTATTTTTATTATATTTATTATGTGTCTTTTTCACTTATTTCAGCCCTTTTAATTTATTTGTATAAGGTAAAGACAAAGTATACAATTGAGAAAAACCAGGCCAAAATATTGGTGCTGACTTTATTGTTTTGTTTAATCGGTGGTACAATTACTGATGTATTGCTTCCATTATACCATGTGAAAGGGGTACCTCAATTGGGCAATATAATTTTACTTGTTTTTGCAGGGGGAATGATCTACTCGATTTTGAAATATAAATTTTTATTGGTCACGCCAGCAATCGCGGCTGAAAATATCATTTCAAATATGGAGGAAATGTTAATCCTGACCGATAAAGACGGAATTATCCTGAATGTCAATAATTCTGTACACAACACATTAGGGTTTGAAAAAAAGGACTTAGAGGGAAAATCAATCGAAATACTATTTTGCCAGGACGATTTTAAAGCTTTCCTTTTAAAAAAGATATCTCAGGACGAGGCGATAAAAAACCATGAAACAATAATTCTCAATAAAGATTCAAAAAAAGTACCAATATCAGTATCATGTTCATTATTAAAAGATAAGGAACATGAAAAAAGGGGGATTGTTTTTGTAGCTAGGGACATATCAGAAAGGAAAAATGCAGAGAGAGTTTTTTTTGAAAGCCAACAGGTATTCAAGACGCTTGTTGAAAACTCCCCGGACATTATTGCACGTTATGATATTAATTGTCAACGTACTTATGTCAATCCAGAATACCTGAAAACTGCCCAAATGGCACAACAGGAATTGATTTCTTCATCACCGCAACAATGTTCCCCATTACCTGCTGAAAGCGCCATAATCCTTCAGGATCTTTTGAAAAGGGTTATCAGTACCGGTATAGCGGAAGCTGTTGACCTCAAATGGAGGAAGTCAGACCAGCAGGATTATTGGTATAATGTATATGCATTTCCGGAGTTTGGGCAAGATGGCAATGTTGTTAGTGTAATGACTAATTCCCGTGATATAACTAAGAGCCGGAATTCTGAAGCTGAGATTGCGCGTGTTAACCGGGCACTTAGGATGTTAAGCGATTTTAATCAGGCACTGATACATATTTCAAATGAAACTGATTTATTAAAAGCCACTTGCAGAATTGCTGTTGATGTTGGTGGTTACCGAATGGCATGGGTCGGATATATTGAACATGATGAAGCCCGGACTTTACGTCCGGTAACCCATGCAGGATACGATTCAAAATATATTGAAAATGCAAGGGTTAGTTGGGGCGATAATGAGCGTGGGCGAGGCCCCGGAGGAACTTCTATAAGGACAGGCCAACCATGTATTGTGCGAAATATTCAAAATGATCCCACTTTTAATCCATGGAAAGAAGACGCCATTAAGCATGGTTATAATTCAATTATTGCATTACCATTAATTATTGAAGGCCAATCATTTGGGGCAATAGGAATTTATTCCACAGAAGCCGCAATATTCGATGTAAAAGAAGTTGAGATTTTAAAAGAACTGGTAGCAAACTTGTCATTTGGTATTTTTTCCCTGCGTACCTTAGCTCATAAGAATCAAGTTGAAAAAGCCCTTTGTGAAAGTGAAAAGAAATATCGTGATTTGTTTGAGAATGCCGGTGATGCAATTTTAATAGCCGATGTTGAAACAGGTATTATTGTTGATGCAAATAATGAAGCGGAAGTACTTTTAGGCAGGAAGAGGAATGAAATTATCGGTATAAACAGATCTGAAATTCATCCTTCTGATAAGTTTGAATTATATAATGAACAGTTTAGAAGCCATATTAAAGCCGGTTTAGTTAAAGATATGGAATCAGAGATTGTGATGAAAGGCGGAAAGCTTATTCCGGTAAGTATAAGTGCAGTTGTGATTAATCTTAAAGGAAGAAAGGTTATTCAGGGCTTTTTCAGGGATATTTCTGAACGCAAGCAGGCCGAGAGCGAAATTATTAAGGCAAAGGAAAAAGCTGAAGAAAGTGACCGTTTAAAATCAGCGTTCCTCGCTAATATGAGTCATGAAATTCGCACACCGATGAACGGTATTCTTGGTTTTGCCGGACTTTTGGCAAACCCAAGTCTGTCTGGCGAAAAGCAGCAAGAGTATATTCGGTTCATAGAATATAGCGGAAGACGGATGCTTAATATTATTAATGATATTGTTTCTATCTCTAAAATTGAATCCGGACAAATGGAAATTTCCATTTCAAAGACAGATGTTAATGAACAGATAGAATTTCTATATAAATTCTTCAAACCCGAAACAGATAAAAAAAAGATATTGCTTTTCTATGATAAATCACTTCTAACAGAAGGACTATATTTAAACACTGATAAGGAAAAACTATATTCAATCCTGGCAAACCTTATTAATAATGCCATTAAGTTTACAAATTCAGGATCTATTGAATTTGGCTATATAATTAAAGATGATTGTATTGAATTTTTTGTAAAAGATACTGGTGTTGGTATTCATTCTGAACTTCATGAACCAATTTTTGAAAGATTCAGACAAGGCAGCGAATCCCTTACAAGAAATTATGAAGGAGCGGGCCTGGGGTTGACTATTTCTAAAGCTTATGTTGAAATGTTGGGAGGAAAAATATGGTTAAAGAGTGTCCCCGGAAAGGGCTCGGAATTTTACTTTGCCCTCCCTTACTCAGTTGATACTGTTGAAAAGAGCGATTTGGGCCAATATTCTCAAACCATTGAAAAAGATGCTAAAAATATTAAAATCAATATTTTAATTGCTGAAGATGATGAAACCAACGTGCTGCTTATTCAAATACTTATTAAGCAATACTGCAAAAAGGTGTTTTTGGCGAAGACAGGTGTCGAAGCTGTAAATATTTGCCTGAACAATCCTGAAATTGATTTAGTGCTGATGGATATTAAAATGCCAGGAATGGACGGTATTGAAGCCATTAAAAAAATAAGGGAGTTCAACAAAAACATCATAATCATTGCTCAAACAGCTTATGCTTTATCGGGTGACAGAGAAAAAACCATTAAAGCAGGGAGTAACGATTATATTTCAAAACCGTTTAATGAAGACAAACTCCATTTATTGATAGAAAGGTATTTTGGAAGATGATGTGTGAAAATGGTTCAGAACTGAAAACAGAAGCAATTACCGAGTAACCCGCTGACCATAGTATGTGTGGTTGCCATAGGTTAAAACCTATGGCAATGGTTTGTTCAAGCCTTTTTCGCATTCCTTCAAACCAAATTGGAAGAGTATCAACTTAGCAGCCATCCCAATCAAACAAAAAGTATTTAAACTTTATATCCATTCCCTTTTCTTATTTATTTCCTCTTTCTCTCGAAAGGCCTCTTCTATGTCAATGTCAAATCGATTAGCAATAGAACATAAATAGATTAATATATCTGCAATTTCTTCTTTTACTGAACTTACATCAGCATTAACATCTGTTTTAAGTTTCATTGTCTTACGGATGGCTTTAAAAAGTTCTCCCATTTCCTCCCCTAACAGCAAACATTTTGTGATAGCATTCTGGTCAATAAATCCCCTTTGTATTTCAAGCATATTCACATATTCCTGATACTCTTTTAATGTCGGTTTTTCCTTAAGTTGTAAATTGTTCATCTATTTTGTGTTTCATATTGATATCCTACTGCTTACTTGTATTTTTGCATAGTTGGTAACGTTTCCACGCTAAATTTCGTTTGGGAGCAAAGAACCCATTCTTTGTCGCCCGATAAAAAGCAACCTAAGTTACTAAAAAACATTGATACCAGCATATCAGCCCGGTCGAAATTTAGTGCGTGTTATGGCCGGGCATTTACTGTTTATCTTTTCTTCATTTCACAAAAAACTGAAGAATTATCAACTTCAAAAATTTTGACTTCCACATTGAAGCTCGCTGCCAATTCAATGAAGTCATTTTTAGTAAATGTAACTGCTTTAAAGCCGTCTTTACAAACTATTATCCCTTCTTTAGTTAAATTATTGTCAATTTCACCTATCAAACCCTCATCAGCTTGTACCTTAAACCATTTCAATCTTTCATTCCAAAAAAGCTCTGAGTAACTTGATACTAAAACTATACCATTTTTTCTCGTAACCCGTAACGCTTCTGAAATCAGTTGAACGGGATCAATTTTAAATGCTGAAATTCCATTTTGAATACATATTGTAACATCAAAAAAATTATTCGGAAATTTTAAGTCAGACGCATCCATTACAAAATAATCAACAGGCCTGCTGCAATTATTTTGTTCTTTTGCCAACCTGATGTTTTCTTCTGAAATATCTATTCCAACAACCTGTTTGGCCTTTTCTATTAATCTTGTTGATACCCGGCCATATCCACAGCCCAAATCCAATACAATATCATTTTCTCCAATTCTTTTGAGTACAAAACCCGTTTCTTCTTCAAGAAATTGTTTTACACGATCTGGTGCTACCTCATAGCAACGCATCAGCTTGTTAGAGTTTAGTTTCTCAGAATAATAATTTTCCATTATAAAATCTTTCTTTTGAGTTGTCCAGAGACCAAATTTTACCTTTACGCTCAAATTCCCTGAATATTCTTATTTTAGTCCCAATTTTCTATTTTCTTTTAATAACCCTATTGATTCTTTTAATCTGTTTACAATTGTTTCTTCTCTTTTGGCATTGGTAATCCAAAGTATATAATGTCGTTTGTAAGTCAGGGCAAGGTTATTGAAATTTGTTAACGCCGGTTCATTTTCAGCGAATGCTTTTAAAATAAAATCAGGAACTTGAAATTCTTTTCCCTTTTGAACTGTTTCTATGTTACTGGTTTCCCAATCAACTTTTCCGGTTTTTAAATAAACATCAATTTTTTGTAATCCTGCTTCAGTCATTCTACCCTTTTTTATCAGGGCAAGCACTAATTTCTTATTTAAATCGGACCATTTAGAGGTATTAGTCCTGGGTGTAAATTTTCTTACATATTGGTCATCATTGACTTTTTTTATAATACTATCAATCCATCCAAAACAGAGAGCTTCTTCCAAAGCTTCATTATATTTTATGCATTCAATATCTTTTTGTTTTCTATAAAAAACCATCCATATACCAAAACTCTTATTATGGTTTTTTTCTAACCAATTTCGAAAAGACTCGCTGTTTTTAAAATATAAATTTTCAAGTTCTCTCATCTCAGTTTTTTTTGGAATTAACGGTAACGGTTTGGCGCTTGGCGCAGTGGCGGATTTCGGAGCACTAAATTGTCAATACACCACAAAAGTTGATGCGAGGTAGAATGTTCAATTAACCACGTCACCAGCCATTGAGCTAAACGCCTGTTGGCGGCTTGGCTACTGTTCAGACGTAGAAGTGTCGTGTCAAATTTTGCTGTCATGATATTTAATAGTCAAATATTTTTTCAAACTTGTTATTGAAATAGTGCAGGTCAAGAACATTACTTCTGAGATGATAGTCGCATGTGTAGCATTTCGCTTCTTGAACAGTTTCTTTTCTTTGCGATGAATTAAATTCATAAGTGTATCGCACTAATGATTCTACACTACAGCAACTGCATTTCATTATTTTAGTAGTGTTCGGAAACTCTTTGTGTTCAATTTCTGCGAATCTTTTTCCTCTCCCTTTTGAATCATGATAGTTATATTCATGAGTAGCGCGATTGCTTTTCATGTTATGATTCATGTTTAATGCTGCCCTGCCAAGCTCTTTTAAATGACCCAAGTATAAAAGTGAAGTAAATGTCTCGTTGATTTTTATTATACTTTTAGAATTTCGCAAATCAAATCTAATTCCTTTCATTTCTTCCAAAATCTTAAAACCGGAATCTGTTTCTGTAAAAAATTTCCATTCCTGTGGAACTCTGCTGTCGCTTTGAATGATTTGATTTGTGAGAGGAATAACTCTATGAATAATTATAAAATCCAGAAACCTCATTCTTGGAAGTCTATTACCGCTATGCAGAATCCTGTTTCTATACCAGTTAATAAATTCAAATGTTGCCTTGATTTCATTGTGGTGAATGAATGCAAAAGGCTTGACTATTTGTAAAAACTTTAAAACATAAAAGTCGGATTGAAATATCTGTAGCTTTGAATATGTAAGCAACGCATAAAACCGTTTGATTGCTTCGCTAAATGGAATTGTCAAATATCTTTTTCGGTCATCTTTTTTTGCAAGAAATTTTTTTGAACGAATTTCTTGAATAATTTGATGAGTTTTTTGCGGAGCTTTTCTATTAGCTTTGTCGTATGCAACTTTGTCAACTTCGTGTATTAAATGAGCATGGGTTTGTCTAAGGAAATCTTTAATAAAGAGTTCAAAAAATCTTTGAAAAGCAACAAGACAAAATACCGTATTCTCAATGTCCAAAAACTGATGCTCTAAAATTGTCAGAGCTTTTCTTTTGTCGGTAGAAGTTGCTGACACATAGAATTCATAACTCGCATTCTTTGTAATAAATGTTTTAAAGTAATATGAAAATGCTTCTTGGAGTAAGTAATAATGAGGCGGACTCATCGAATGACCTTGATGGTCATCAACTCTGACTTCGTTTTTGTCAGCTAAATTTTTGAGCTTCTTAATAGTCATACTATTTATCAGGTCTATTTAAGATAGTCAATTTAAAGTTAGCACCGTCCAAGCCTTGCCGCCAACTAGAATTTATCATCACAAACTTGCGCTTTTTAATCCCATAAACCTAATCATAAATTCCACCCCTCATCACCAAATCTTCAAATCAGCTTCCCGATAGCTATCGGGACTGCTAATCACCCAATCTGCTAACCATCCCCCTCAGCACCCCAACCCGT
>Ga0209016_1001405_pt1 | contig 19475 bp, 9 predicted proteins | sample EPASupsiteSAE305_FD_187265 | JGI IMG/M metagenome (GOLD analysis project Ga0209016, IMG submission 187265) | Bioremediated contaminated groundwater microbial communities from EPA Superfund site, New Mexico - SAE3-05 (SPAdes) (version 2) | ecosystem: Environmental > Aquatic > Deep subsurface >...
TTGGGACAGTGGCTGCTGGAGGCCCGCCAGCTGCTGGCAGCGGGGCAGTCTGTCGATCTGCGGAGCGGCCCGTCGGAGCATATGACCTGGATGCAGACTGTGCCCCCCAACGACCATGCTCAGCGCTTGGCTGCGGCGAGGACGGCAGCACCCTCCGCTGACGCTCGCGTGCTCATCATCGCCGACAGCCGAAACCGGGCAGCACAGCAAAACTTCGCCAGCCAGACGCCGGGTGCCTCAACGGTCGAGGCTGTCGATTTGCAAGACCTCATAGCGTTTGCCAACGGCTTTGCTGTTGGATCGGCAGGTGCTTTGGGCCAATTACTGTCACTGGCGCAGAGTGTCATGACCAATGTGGGTGTGCCGGAATTGACGCGGCGATTGGATTCGCTGCAACGGGGCACCGCGAGGAATCCGCCAAATGCAGCGGAGAACAGTGCGCTGGCTTTCGTGCGCGCGCCGTCCCTCGCTGCGGCGGCTGAATTGCTATCGGAGTTGCGAGCGCTGCCGAATGTACGTGTGCATCGGCCGGCCATCCTCTACGGTGCACTCAAGGCACTGCGGGATGCCTCGGCAGGCGCCGTCGCACTGGCGGAAACGGCCCGACGGGTACGCGAGGAAAACCGGCTGCTTGGACGTCCATTGCCCAAGCGTGCGGTCGGCAGCACGCTACTACTCAAAGGACTGGAAGCGGAAGTGGCCGTACTGCTGAATACTGAGGGCATGAGCGCGCAGAACCTATATGTCGCCATGACCCGGGGATCGATGAAGTTGGTGGTGTGTAGCGCATCCCCTAGCGTCGGATAGAAACTGATGAGTTATCTTTCTTCTCGGAATAGGCACGACGGTCGGCTTGGAACACAAAACTACCACTTGCATCACGCTAGATTAATGACCGCTCTGGCCGAGGAGCGGAATTGCGTGACTCCCCTGCCCTTCGTCATTTGACATTATCCCCACTCTGCCAAGATTCTGCTCTTTGCCGCCGTTGAACAAGTTTGGCACCGGTCAAGCCCTGAAGAACAAGTCGAATGTCCGCTCTGGCGCAATCTTTAACGGATAGCCTCATTTTTGAAATCGTATTTCGTGATTGACACAAAAGAGGATGACAGTTAAGTTCAGGCGATGACATTCGGGAGTTTTTCCTCCAGATGAGCCGCCCTTCGACATCCTCCTCAATACCCCACGACGTTCGTCTTGTGGCTGCCATATCGCGTCTCGTAGACCTGCACCAGAGCCGCCGAGAGACAGGCGTTTATGTTCCCGAGACGCAGGAACGCTCTGGGCACATGCTTGCCCTTGCTCTCCTTCTTCTGGACACGCTCCGCGAGATTGAGATGGACCGCGGACCTTCGTTCGTTCCCATTGGAGAGGTTCTCTCCGCAATGCGAAAGCGGGTCTCGACGGTAATTGAGGAGGACTTGGATTTCGTCATCGATTCGTTGGCTCACGAACGGGAAATCAGATATGGGGTCGAGGACGGCGAAGGCGGAATCACCTTCGGCTTGACCAAGGAGTCGACTCCACTCGTCGAGAAAGCGAGAGGTTTCGCCCAAGTCCAACTGACGGAAAACGGTCGACTCCTTCTTCGTATTTCGGCGATGAAGGAAAGTTGGCTTTACAGCGATATCGATGCCGAAAAGTTGGTTAAGGCTATCGAGCGTGGGCAGTTCGCCGACATCCCTCGTTTCTGCAAGATGATGATTCTTGAAATCGCATCGAAGAACAAACAACTTTCCTCCGCCTTGGAACGCCCCACGCTCGCTGAACTTCGCGACATGCTCATTGATGACGGTCCAGGCATTGCAGGAGCCTTGCGTGACGCAACAGAAGTCGTCAAACAGGCTTGCTCCAAGATATTCGATGCTGGAACAAGAGAATCGTTTGAGATGTGGCGGGAAAGAGTTCCCGTTTCCTACTCCATAGGCAACCTACAAACCGAAATCGAGTTGGTCATGCAGAATGTCGAGGCTTTGTCCCGCCGTTTCGTGGGCTTCCTCGAAACTGCTCAACGGGCGAGATCGACAGGCGGGGAAGGCATCCCATTCCTCTCTATCGTCGATTCAATGACCGTTCCGTCCACCGTTCCTGACTTGCGACGGCTGGAAGCCATCCTTGCCGAACTGATGCCTTGGGGAACGGGTTCGAATTTCTTCCATCCTTCCTTGATGGTCGGTTCCGTAGATTTCACCACTTTGGATGTAGGCGAGAAACATGTTCCCGTTTCCACCTTCAACCTTGAACCCGACCGTGTCGCAAGCCATAGCAGGCTCATGGATTTCATCCTGCGGAATCGGGCGATGGTGATTGACAGGCTGAAGGCTAGTCCAACGACCTTCTCCGAAATGATTTCCGATGTCGGTTTCTCGCTCGAAGCCGACGAGACCCCTGCCGATTTCTTCGGCGTCTATTCCGCTCCCGAACACCTCGACGGCGAAGGCTTCCGCATCGTCGTGGGCATCACGGGAGAAACATTCGACACACGCATTGCGGGTTTGCATTTCACAGGCTCCGACCCGTTGATGTTCCTCACGGAGGAAAACCTATGAACCCAACCGAAATCGGTATCGTCTTCGCCTACCTGCTTCGCTGGCGGGAAATTTTAGGCAATCCGCCTGGTCGCAATTTGCGGGATGGCGAACGAGAGGCGGCAAGAATCCTCGCCAATTGCAATTCTTCTGCCCTGAACGACTTCGAGGACTTCCTGAACGCACAGGGCTTCTCTCTCGTCGATAGGGATGGCGTCGAGTTCGGCATACCTCCGAAAGCGGGAACCCCGAACACGATTTGGGTTTTGACTCGCAAGCGTGGCGAAGATGTAGCCCCTTATGTCGACAACCGCTGGTATATCGAAGCGATGCGGGATGGTCGAGGCGGCGACAGGGAAGCCAAAAAGCACGAGACGATTTTCTGGACAGCCCGCCTCTGGCTGACGCTGCAATGGTTCTTCTACGAGAAGATTGACCGCTTGCCATCAGAAGTCAGCCGTTATTCCGAAGCCTTCGTCTCCAAGCGTCTTTTCGTCGAGGAACTCTCGTCAGGCATCGAGAAGATGGGGAACTCGGGAAGACCTGAAGGCGAAGCAGGCGTTGTTTGGGATCATTTCTGGAAGGAAAAGGGGAAGATTTCCACATGGGCTGCACGCTTCCTGAATGTCATGGAGCAATCAGGAATGATTGAGGCGACGGGGAACAAGGATGAATGGCGACAAACCGTCCTTGCGGCTATCGAGATGGCAGACAACTCCTCTCAAGAGGTTTCCTATCTCCTGCCACCCAAACAATCTTTGGCGAGCCGTGAAACGGCTGCATTGCTGCTCGGCGAAACCGTGGCAGACCAAAGCGAACAACAATAAAACGGGAGGGACAGATGCCGCTCATAAACAAAATCGAGGTTTCCAACTTCATGAACAGCAGGCGGGAAGACCCTTGGCGTCCCGACTGGACTTTCCAAGTGTTCGACCTCAAAAGCGAGAACACGGCTATCAACATGCCGAACGGTCGAGGCAAAAGCACGCTCGTCCTTACCATCCTCGCACTGCTTGCACACGACAAGAGCATTCACGAACTCCGCAAGAACCATTTTGCTCCGCAATCGACAGGGCATTACACCCACATCCGAATCGAGACCTACATTTGGGTTGAAGACGATTCCCCCGTCGACTTGGTTGTTCAATCGGGGGGCGATGCTGGCGGCACGCCGATGGTCTTTGGCTTGTATGGAAATGCTGGAGAGAGCGGCTCATTCAAGGTCTACGCATATCGAGGAACCTTGGAGGATTGCCCAATCGGTAGACGTGAAGGCAACAGAATTACGCTGACAGGAAATCAGGATTTCCTCGACAAATTATCGGTGATGCCTGGTCGTTTCCCCGCAACGCAACGGGAGGACACCCGCGTCAATTGGCGGGAGCATGTCTCGGGCATCTTCGACATGCCAAGTATCGAACAGCAGCTTGTCTATCAGAAGGCAAAGGGAGCCGAAGGCAGCAGCGGATACTTCGACGTTAATCCGCCTCGCGGCAAGCAATTCTCGGAAGCAGTCTTTTATGAACGGCTGGCTCCCGAACTTCTCGTCGACATGATGGGTAGCGTCGAGGAATATGCCGACGAACGAGGCATCGAGGATGTCATCCATCAGAAGGTTCAAGGAATCATCAAGGCGAAGGTTCGCACCGCGAAGACCGCTGACGACTTGGAGAAGACAAAACGAGTCCTCGAAGAACTCGAACGGGTCAAGACGAGGGCTGATGCCGTCCTAGAGGCAAAAGATACTACTGAACGCAAGGTTGCCGAGTTTTCGCTTCAACATGCAGCTTTGAAGGCTGTCGTGGTGGACGACCCAATTCCTGGGCTATTACGTCAGCCTCCCGAAGAGGCTCCTATCCTCATTCGTTCGATGGTTATGCAGGGTGGAAACTGGTTCTTGCCTGACAGAGCATTCGAACTGTTTACAGGCGAAAAATCGAACCATGTTAACAGCAAAGAGGGTGTAAACAGAGAGTCAGCAATACCCGCCGATAATTCGCAACTCATTGATTTTAATGTCGATAATTTTTCCAAAGAAGCAGCCACCACATCGCAAAGAGGTCCGGCTACAACCTTGTATGACCTGAACGCCGCGATGTCTTGGTTGGCGGCCACGACCAACTTCAAAAATTCATTTACGAGGGCATCGGCAAGCCAACTCGTAAAAGATGCTTTCGATTGGGTTGAGGCATACGGTGACACGAACCCCGCAAGAATCGAATATCGTCAACTGACGGAAAAAATTGACACTCTCAATGGTCAACGAACTGTTCTTTCTGAACGGCGAAACGTTTTGCATCAGGAATCCGTCAACCTGAAGAACGAGCAACAGCAAATCGGATTGCAACAAGCCGAATTCCGCCGCATGGCAGATAGTGGTCTATTCTCCGAGGAAGAGCTTCGCTCTCCATTCCAGACGGGGCAAAAAGCGGCAACCGATTATTCCTCCGCTGAAACAACCCTCAACTTTCACCGACAAAACGTCGCCTTGAACAAGAACAGCTTCGATGAGTGGCAGGCGTTCGTAGCGAAACATGGGGAAGATGCCGACCCGTTGGAGTATGCCGAGGCGTTGGAAGAGATAAAGGGAAATGCTGAAGAGGCATTGAACGCCAACAGGGAAAAGTTGGCGGCTGCTACCGATAATGCCAAGAATGCCAAGGGCAAAGCCGAGACGGACAAGAAGGCTTTCGAGACGTTGACTGCGAAAGCGGAAAACATCGAGAAGTTGCGTCCCCTTGTTCAGTCTTTTGCGAACAGATTTGGGAACGAGAACCTTGAAGGCTTGCTTGGTCGGGTTAAGAAGGAACTTGCTGATACAGATAAGCGAGTTTCAGTCATTGCCGCCGAACGAGCATCAATGGCAGATGCCTTGTCCTCGCTGAACACCTTCGCAGAGGCGTATGGCAAGGATGAAGACCCGAAAGCGTGGTTGGAGAAGCGTTCGCAGGAACGGACTGCTCTCTCGACGGAAATAGCCAATCTTGGCGATCACATTAAAGACCTGAAAGCTCGCAGAGCCGATCTCGATAAGGCTGCGGTCGCACCAGGCAAGGTAGCCCGTGAAGTGCTCGACCTAGCGGGAACGGATGCGAAACCCCTGCATGCATTCATCGATGAAATCGGTTTGGAGCGAGACAGGAAAGAGCGTGTCCTGTCGATGTTCTCGGCTCTTCTGTTCTCTCCTGTCTATGGAAACGCCGAACGGGCGGCTGAAGTCGCTTCCATGCTTGCGACGAAGGGGATTGAGTCTCCCGTATTCGTCTCGTCCGAACTTGCCGAATTCTGCCGCAACACGACCATTGCCTATGACGGTTCAGTGGCTAGAACATGGTTGGTCGGCGTAAGGACTCGTCCTGTCGATTGTCTGTTAGACCCGACCTTGGTCGAGCGGGAAAAGGAAGCTCTTGATACCCAAATCAATCAGGCAACCGAGACCCTTGGAGAAAAGCAAAAGCGATTCGAGGCACTCGACCCCGAAGGACAGGAAGCCATCGTTGCTCGCAAGGCTCGGGAGGCTATCGAGAAGGGCTTCCCTGCCAAGGATGGAGCATTGCAGGAAGAGGCATCGCAACTCAAAGAAGCATTGCCACGGTTGAGAGACAGGGCTTCGGAAGAAGCCGGCGACTCCATCAGAGCCGCAATCGAATATCGCGGGTTGATGGGCGACACATCGAAAGACGAACTTGCCGAAGCCCTCGCAGCAGCGGAAGAGAAAGCAAGGCTGTCGGGCGAATTGCACTCCCGTTATGAAGCGGACACCCAATCGCTTACGGAGAAACGGGAAGCCCTTCAAACGGCTTTTAGAACGGCGAGTGAAAAAGCAACGGAAATCCCCAAATTAAAGAGCATCGCGAAATTCATCGATGCGGGTGCTCCAGCTTTCATGAAAACCGCAGAGACCAAGGAAAAGGAATATCTCGACGCGAAACAGGCTGCCGAGAAACGCAAGGGATTCAGGTTCGAACTTGCGGAATCATTCGTTAAATCGGGAGACAAGCGTCCGCAGGAAATCGAGGCTCGCCTTGCTGTCATCACGCCTGAACTGAATGACATCATTGATAAAAGCATCCCCGCTTTGGAAGAGTCCAAATCGAAAATGGAAGCGAGCGGTCTTAAACTCCTTTCGGCAATCGCCGATATCGATAACTTCATCCGTGAGTTGCGGAAGAAATTTAAGGAAGTGGCGACGGCAGAGGTTATCCCTGCTCCCATTTCGTCGGAGCGTTTGGCGGAACATCCGTTGTCTCTTGCTGCTCAAGAAGTGCGGCTTGCAACATCGGTGGACGATATGGTGAAAGCCATCCTCTCGATGAGAAGCCCTCTCGATGAAATCGAGGCTGCGACCATGAAACATGAGGTCAACACGGCTCGAAGCACATTGAGGTCGGCAAGGAACCTTCTTGCCAGCGAAATAGACCGCGTAAAGGGGGATTCAACCATCGCCCTGAACGAGCAGATGCGAATTGGTCTGGAAGGCTCCAAGGATGATATCGGCGAACTGGTTCGCATGATTGATGCGACAACCGAAAACTTCAACAAGAGTCGGATAGCAAACGAAACCGCCAGCACTCACCTTGAAGAGGAATGGAAAAACATCGGCTCATGGCTGGAAAACTTCACTCGTCGCCTGCCCACCAATTTCGAGGCGATGAGGTCTGTCTTCAAGCCTGTCCGCGATTCCGCCTCTGGCGAAATCATCTCCGCTGGATTCGATATTGAAGCAAGAGTGGCGGACATGGGTGATGTCCGAACAGTCCTGACGGGCATTGTCGACAAGGTCGAGAAGAGCGAGAAGAACAGCGAAAATCTCGGCAACGATGAAGCCCTTCGCTCCCGCTATACGAAGAACATGAGGAAGGAAATTCGCGAGGAGTTCTACAAGAATGTCATCCTCGAACCGACGATTCGCGTATGTATTCCATCCATCAGCCACAAATCGCTGAAACTTGAAAAGAACATGGTTTCTTCTGGTCAGGGCGTTGCAATGTCCCTGCTCTGGATTGTGAAGATGGCTGACTATGTGACGGAGCGGGAACTTCAACGGCAGAATGTCAGCAATGCCGCTCGGAAGCGTGTCCGCAGCATGAGGACGCAGTTTGTCATCATCGACGGAGCCTTCTCTCACCTTTCCGACAAGCGTCTCATCACGGATGCCTTGGATAGCGTCAAAGGCAAGAGAGGCAAGTTCCAACTCATCATCACGGGGCATGAACCCAACTACAAGAACGATTTTGCCTATTTCCCCTCCTATGTCGTCGCTCGGGAAATCGGTGGAAACCTCATGTATGCGGAAAGCGAAACCAGACGATTGCTTGCCCCTGAGGAGGTTGGTTCTCGTCTGGGAGCGATGGAAGTTTCTTCATTCCATAAACTGACGGACGCGGCATGAACATCGAGGATAAGGTCATCGCAACCCTTTGGACGCTGATGGGAGGCAGGGACTTCCTGCAAGGCAAGGGGTTGGTCGGACGTGTTGCAGAAAAGGCTGGTATCGACCCGCTGGAAGCCAAGATGACCTTGGGCAAGTTGGCACGCAAAGGAATCACCGAAGGCGTTTCGGAACATGGTGAAACCTTTGGAAGGGTATCCCTGACGATTGAAGCCCCCAAACGCGAGGAGCCAGTCTCGCTCATTAGGTGGCGGGAGGCTCTTCGTGCAACAGGAATGGATGAAGGCGAAGCGGCAACGCTTACTCCCTGCCATGACAGGCTGGACGGCTTTTCTGATGCCGATATGCGAGACCTCGCAAGCGGTCTGAAAGGTCTCAAATCGGCTCAAGAAACGGAAAGGAACACGCCTCGTTTCGTCGTCTCGGCAAAGTATCTCCTTGGCTCATCCAAGATCCTAGGCAGCCTTTCAGCCCCCTCATTGAAAGCCTTCGGTATCGATATCGACGTCTTCCCCGACGCAATTCCTCAAGTGGTTATTGCTGGTCCGGAACATCCAGAAGCCGTCTTGCTCATCGAGAACCCACATTCATTCGAAGAAGCCATTGCTGCGGGATGTGCCGATAAAATCGCCCTTGTCGTTACATACGGGTATGGGCTTTCCCGTTCAGGAGAGGCATACGGCAACAGCCTGACAGAAGCCGTCGCCCATGCAGACAGACTTGTTCCCCTGATTAGGAAGGGCAACCCACCATCCCCGAAAACGCTCCTTGGACACCCCAGAATCCTGTTTTGGGGCGATTTGGACAGAGAGGGACTACGCATCTATGCCAGCCTTCGTAAGGGGCTGCCAGCCCTTCGGGCTAGTGCCTTATATCTTCCGATGCTGGAAGCGATGGGAAGAGGTATCTCGCACCCTTACACCAAGGCGACAGCCAAGGAAAAGCAAGGAACGACGGAGCATATCCCCGAAGATGCAATGCCCTTGTCTTCCATCTGCTCGGATAGAGGCATCGACCAGGAAGCGGTCAGCCGCGAGGAAATCGCAAGGCTTGCTTCCATGTCCCTCGAAGAGGTGGGGCAAGGGAAATGCCAACGATAGCAAAGGGAAGGACCGAGGAAGGCGACAAGACCATTCTCCATGTCGAGATGACGGGAGAAACATCGCCTTGCCCATCCTGTGGCTCCTCTGAAGTCGTGGGTTTCGGGAAACGTACCCAATCGGTCGCGGATATTCCCGAGAACGGAAAGCCCGTGGTGTTGCAGGTCATCACACGCCGCTTCCGTTGCAAGAATTGCGGACGCTCCTTCTATGAGAGCGTCGAAGGCGTTGGAGGCAACCGGCGAATGACTGACAGGCTCGCCGACTGGATTAGGAACGAGGCTCCTTCACGGCGATTCACCGAAATCGCTTCCGAAAGCGGGCTTTCTGAAGGCACCATCAGAGCGTTGCTTCGAGCCAGTGGAGACTACCTTCGCCGAAAGCGAAAACAGCCCAATTAACGAGTCATTTGAAGTGCAAAACACCAGACAATATGCCCCCCCCTACTCGGTTTGACATTACCGCCCTTAGCCCAAGAGTTCAGCCAGAGCGGGCCGTTTAGGACACCAGCAACGACCTGCTGCCACGAGGTCTAAAGTGGCCGTTGGACAGTTCAACAGATGGGCAACGATCAATTGAAGCAGATAAATATGGTTGCGTTCTTGTCCGTCACCCACGATTGGGTGCCCCAACATATCGCTGTGCAGATCGGTTTTGGCTGGCGCAGGCACCGAAACTGTACTGGCCCAGCTGTTATCAGTCGCCGGGGGCTACGTATCCATGGGTACTTATTCAGCGGCTGGCAGTTCATACGCCATGCAATTGTTTCATCCCCCAACAGGTAAAATTAACCCATTTAACTACATGCCAATTGCCATGAGCGACAACACCATCGTCATCGATCTCAGCAACAGCAATCACAACCGCCCCGTTAGCAAAGGCTCAGAGCTTATTCAGAAGCAAGCATTTGACTCCCTGAAGAAAAAGCTAGAGGAAGACATCAAACTGACTTCCGGTGCTACCCACACCGACGACTACGACGACTACGACGATGAAATCTACCCCGCAGGAAGCGGTTTAACCTACTTCATCGACGGCACGCGGGGGGCTGGTAAGTCAACGTTTCTGCGTTTCGCCTTGCAGCAGCTCGCAAATCCAGAGCGTGTCCACCCGTTGATGTATTTGGATCCAAGTCGCATTGAATCCAGTGAAATCGTTCTACTACATGTTCTGAAACAACTACGCCGCCTTGCTCATGCGTCCCTCGGTCGCAACAAGGTTCACGAAGAGCGTATGGAGAAATTTCGCCGGCTGTTTCAACAGATAGCAGGCGGCTTGCACCTATTCATCGCGAAAGACGATGTACTCAAGGACTTGGATGCAGAACTGTTTCTCGATTACGGGCTCGATCGAGCTGCAGACAGCCAACGCTTGCGCACCTCCCTGCATCAAATCATTGATTTGGTCTGTGAGATGTATAAGGTCAGCGCCTTGGTGGTTGCTATTGACGACGCAGACACAAAAGCTGAAATGGCAATTAAAGTGCTGGAGTGTATACGCAAATACTTGGATACCCCGCGCATGGTCGTACTCGTTACGGGCGACCTGGAAATGTACTCACTGCTGGTCCAAAACCACTTCCAGCGAGATTTCGCCAGTGAGGACAAGGGATTGAACGCCGACAGGAGACAGCAACAGACCCGCATGGTCGAGCATTTAGAAGATCAGTACCTGCTCAAGCTGTTTCCCATCCAACGTCGTATCCAATTGAAGACATTACACACCTTGGCCGAAAAGCACAGCTACAAAATTTCGGTCCCTGGAACAGGAGAGCATCTATCACTTAAGGACGCCATAGACACCATTGCGGAAAAAGGCTTGCGTCTGCGTGTTCCCTTGGATAAACGTATTTTTCGTGAGCATGTGCTCAAACTTCCGGTGCGCTCAGTACTGCAATTGCTATCAACCTATTTCAAGCCAGAGCAAGGCTCCGGTACGAACGAAAGGGAACGAGCAAGTGAGGCACTCCGTGCAACAGCTCTGAGCAGCCTGTACCGCCACGATGTCGATGTTGAGAGCATCGCCGAGGGCGATCTTCATGCAACCATTGAAGCAGCCTTCGACCTTAGCCTTCTCGATGGCGACCCCGATACATCGGCCTATCTACGGCCTCAAGTTAGCGACCTTTCGCTCCGTAACGTCTACGTATCTCTCTCGGCCGATGTCGCCCGCTTGTGCGAACAAAATCCCGCCAAAGCGATTACCTATATGCTTGGCACGGCAGGAAGCAGCAGCGTCTATCGGTTGGTTGAAAAGAGCCAGAGCAGCACGGAAGAACTGCAGAAAAAACTGAAGCACTATCTGTCTGTGGGCCGGACTGAAAATTCGCTGAACTGGTCATGGCACGCGACGGCAGCTTTCATTGGGGCTACCACTTCAGCAAACTGGGTGCTGCGCCAAGGCGTCGTGGGCGTTCGTACTGGAACTAGACGGGGAGTCAAAACCGTCGATACTCAACTGGATAAAATACTGACACTGGACGATGTAAAAACTTATCCAGCGATTGCATTCAGTCAGTCGGGCGTCAAACAGTACGGAAACACCCAGCGGTACCTGTCTATCTTCAACACCCTGGGGTTGATTGCCAATCTCTTGGAGCTTGATTATCAGGACCGCGATACTTGCCGCAAGCAAATTGAGAAGCAGTTAAACAAGGTCCTCAGCATTCCTACGGTATCACTACCGAACTGGAGAGATCTGGTTGCAGTGGAAAGCAGTGATGAGGAACTCGATGGGACGGGCGGAGAGAATGCTCCCCAAGGAGAGCAGGCTACAGACGCCCCAGTGACGGAATCACTCAATGATGGGGATGCTCCCCAAGAAGAGCAGGCTGTGGACGCCATTGTGCTTGAATTGCTGATTAGTCAAATCGATGATTGGCTGGGCATCTGCAATGACTTGAAGGGATTCTTCCACCCATCTGCGGTGCTGCTCGGTAAGATTTGGAACAGACTCTACTTCAGCTTGGACAACATCTCGTCCTATGCTCGATCAAGCAAACTGGATAACAAAAATAATCGCTGCGCCAAAACGATGGAGTTGTTTGCATGGGCGTTGATCAACGCCTGCCTTGTTGAGGAGTTTGACTACCACTATAGGGAGCCCGATGGAGCGTTCGGTAGTATTGATCGCAAGAATCCCGTGACGTCTGGCGACCCAGTCATCAGCAAATTCAATAGTGTCTCGCCAACTGTTGCACCATTGTCCTACATGATTGCTACCTGCCCGCTGATCCTGGGACTGATCGAACAAAGCAAGCGGGCGAAATCTACAGCCTTCGTAAACCAATTGCGTGAAAAGCTTGATGAAGCGAGAAAAGCCACCAAAAAGAATGGGGCGAGTTTCGCGAGCAAGCTCACCGGAGAATCACTCGCTGACTACCTTGCTAATCTGATGTGTGGGGATAGTGTTTGGCTGCAGATTGGGGAAATCACGCTCGCAAAAGGAGATACTGGTTCTAGGAGGACATTGAGAAAGAGCAAGGAGCAGAACGATGCTACAGAATCCTACGTTGTTGCGGGTAAATCAGAGTGGTGACTAACACCTCTGTAGCTCAATTAGCCCTGCTCTGCTGCCGCACGCTTAGTAGCCCCTTGTTGCGGCAGCATCTGCTGCGAAGCAGTTGGTTAATTCCGCAGGACCATCGCGATCTACGCCAGAGTCTGTACCTCAGCAACCAGCCCTGGCAGGCCCGTTTGCCGGACCATGTGTTTGACTTGGGCTTTAAGGCCGCGCAAGCCCAGGGATTGCATGATGGAAAGTTGGCTGCCACGGCGCTACAGTTGCTGGCCGAGCGTTATTTGCTGGTACAGCACGGACAAGTTCACGTGCGCTTGGAGCACTTTGGCGAATGGCAACAAAGCGTAGTAAGTCGGGTGAGCGGATTGCCCATCATTGCCAGCATCCAAGCCCTGCACAAGGCACGTGGCGGGCATCTGACGCCCAGAGCCACAACACGTCTGCTGCCTGCGCGGGCATCCCTTCTGCCCCTGCCCTGCGTGACTCCCCATGAGGGCATCGTTGAGGACTATATCAGCCGAACAGGCCTTCATGAAAGCCACTTGCACCTGAACGGAAGCACGTTTGCCGAGCATTGTTGGCTCCGTGCGCTGGCACGCCCGGGCTACGAGGCAAAGCTTTTCAGCCAGCTATGGCAAGAGGCCAAACGAACCTCTGTCGCAGACAAAGTGCGCGAATTGGCACGCCATCATGAGCATGACTTCAGCCCTGTACAAATGCGCCGAGATTTGCTGCTTGCCCGCCAGCTACGGGGCTGGCTGGTCCATATCGCAACCAGAGGGGCGGCACCCTCCACTGAGTTTCCGCGGTGCGCCGATGATCTTCGGGGGTTGTCACCAGCAACTCCTTCGCCAAGCCTGCCTCACAAATTTGACTTGCTGCGCTCTACTCCGACCGAGCAGTTGACTGGTGAGTTGGACTGGATGACACAGTTGCTCAGTCAGCCTGTATGCGAGCCACAGGTAGATCGCATGTTTCATCTGTACCTGCTCCTTCAGCATCAATACCGAGAGCTCATGGTTCAAGGAGAGGAGCTTTACGGCTTCGATCAATTCCAGAAGTACACCTTTACTGAACTGCGGACACCCGCGGAGAAGAGCTATGTACAACGGCTTCTGGACATGCATGGCTCACATTCAAAGTGCAGCCAAACAGCCTATCTGGAGGGACGCTTTGCTCCCAAGCAAAGAGCAGCTGAAAATGCAGAATTACTGCAAAGAATCCTCGCGGACTATCTTGCATATTTGAAAGATGGGATCAAAGCCAGCAACGGACAACATGGACTGGCTTTGACAAGAACACTGGAGGAATTGGACCGCACATGCGAACTTCCTGCAACACGCTGGCCGCAACGCCAGCAATTGGCGCTTGTCGCACATTTCATCAAAAAAGAGTGGGTCCCCAGTAAAGGCGGTCCCTATCGACACTATCAGTTGCGACGTGAGCTAGAAGCACAGATGGCTCAGCTGCGTATCACTTTGCGGGATCATCCACGCCTCCTCCGCTGGTTGCGAGGCGTTGACGGAGCCGCAAACGAGTTAGATGCACCTCCAGAGGTCTTTGCCAGCGTCTTCCGCCAGGCCGAGCGAGTTGGACTATGCAACCGGAGTTTTCATGTAGGCGAGGACTTTCCACACCTTTTAACTGGCTTGCGACACATGCTTGACGCGCTAGAGATGCTAAATTTGCGCGACGGTGCGCGCCTCGGGCATGGCACGGCTTTAGGCATTGATCCCGCTCTATGGCTGGCACGCATGCCGTCCACGCTGCACGTTAGATGTGGCGACCGGCTGCTTGATCTCTTAGCAGCGTGGCAGTTGCTGCGGGAACTGCCAGACTGCCTGATGCAGGCCTATCAGGTTGAGATTGAGATCAATGCGTTGTTGCCTAAGGTCTTTGCGACGCCTATTTCTCCCAAGCTGTTTGAGCGAGCCATGAAGTGGCGTGGCCTGCATATGGGCTTTCTCACGTCCCTTCAACGTCGGCCGAAATGGAACTGGGCAAGCGCGTCGCTGGTAGACACTTTGCGGGAAGAGGCGCGCATGGTTGCCATGGCCAAACTTGACGACCCGGACGCTATCAGCGTTCTTTGGACTTGGCAAAACGACAGTAACCTATGGGACAAGAGCGAAACACTGATCCCGGTAGAAACGCAAGACTCTCTCTTCAATTCGGAGCTTTATCTACGCCTACAACAAGCTCTAATGAAGCAAATCGCAGACCGCCGGGTAGTCATTGAAACACTGCCCAGCAGCAACGTGCGTATTAGCCAATACGAGAGCTTCGACGAACATCACTCCATGCGATGGATGGGGGTATCCGGATTCACACAGCCAGGAGATGTGCCAATCATGGTCTCTCTTGGCTCTGACGACCCAGGCATCTTCGCTGGTAATCTAAAGGGCGAGTTCTACCAATTATACGCCGTACTACGTAAGCATGGGCTTTCAGACAGCGAAGCCCTTCGCCATGTGGCCACGATCAATGAACGTGGTTCCCAGTACCGCTTTCATGACCTGGCGCTTTAGCCCAGTCGGAAGTATGGAAGGCACAAATGAAGGTGTCGTTGTCGATGTTGCTACTGGCAGTGCCGCCGAGCGACAGCTAATCGGCACATTGCGGCCTAATTCCGGCCTGAAGCACATGCTCTGCAGAGGCAGATGGACGGAAATAAGGTCTGCTTCCCTGCCCCATTTCGTTTGACATTATTCCTCTGATGCCAATTTGTCGGTTGAATTAGCGATCTTCATCGTACTTATCGCACAATCGATCGTACTTGAGCCGCATGCCATTCGCGATGTGCGGCATCTGCCGGCTCCTGTGCGCATCGGCGAATCCACTGTTCTTTACTGCAAATCTCCTGGAACAAGATCAGCGGTCGGGGTTTCGTATCATTTCCAGTTACGGCCCAGTAGCGGCCATGACGGCCACTCGGTTCTCGCTGATTCCAGACCATTGGTGCCTGGGAACGACGGGAAAACGCCGCCTCGGCCATGTCGAAGAACGAACCTATGACTGCCAACGCAAAGACATGCTCGGTTAGCCACGTTTCCCCAGTAGGCGACCAGCCAAATTTGAGAAGCGGCGCCGACACCTCGCACCATGTGGCGACGCCGCTTGGCGAGCGTATCGGCCTTCCGTAAAGGCGCTGAGGTATCGTCTCCCCCTCCCAATACATTCGCCAACGAATGAAGGCCTCGGCCACCGGACAAAAAGTGACCGTTTGTTCTCCTTCGAGATTCCACCAGAGTGCCCGGGACACGGCCGTGCAACATCCTCGATGCCCATTTACGGCGTGACGCCACAGATGGCGGCGAATGGCGCCGTATAGGCGGTATAAAATCGACGCCTTGGGATCCCATTGGGGAGCAGATAGGCGGGGCGCCGTCGGTTGTTTGGTCTTCTTCTTGTTCCGCCGAGAAATGTCCGGCGTCCAGCTTGTTCTTCGGATGACTTCAATTTTCTGGAAACCCAAAGGTATTTGGCCACGGCTTTCCGCGCGCAATGCGTCAACCACTTGGCTTGCGAACCCCGAATAGTCCCGATGTTCCCGCCGCAGATCGGCACCTTGAATGAGAAATCTGCCGCGACCGTCACGCCATCGTTGCCGGTCCAATTCGAATGCCAGGGTGAGTACTTCGTCTTCGTAGGCTAGTAAAGCGTGAACATCATCAAGACGAGTGTGGACAGCGCCGGATAATTCTAAGGACCTTGTCTGCGGCTCTCTGATAACTGGCGCCAAGTCAAAGCTGCAATAGGGGCATGCATATGGCTTCCAAAAGACCTCTGGCATCAAGCGGTAGGGAATCGTTCTGTGGCATTGCGGGCAATCCGACAAAAGCCGGATGCCATGGACCGGGCACGCGGAAAGGAATTCCAGCTGATGAATCGCGGAATGGAATCCTTCGCGCATACATTTGCCACACCATTTCAGGTACGGCAGTGCCTTTCTCTGACTGTTGGGGAATGTTTCGCCGACAAACGCCTTCCGGATCTGCTCGGTGGGGATTCGGAGAGTCTGGCTCAGTTTACCGACATCGAATGGTCCGATGGTACGGAGATCGACGTCTGGTGCCCTGACAATCGCGGTTTTACGGCCACAGGTGGAACTTATGAAAAGGCTTGCCACCTCCCTCGCCGCTATCGCATTTAGCTTTGCGAACTTGGACAACAGCGCGTAGATCGAGTCCCATTCGGTAACCCAATCGCTCCGCCAGCACCAATCGCGCTCGACTGCGTCCGGCGTGTCTAAGATTATCCGCGCCGGGCAACTAACCATAGTCTACGTCTTCGGCAAGTTGGAGCCGCAGCTCTTCATGGGCCGATACGTAATTAGACGCCTTGACGGCTTCGTCCCAAATCGCCGGGCTGAACCGGAACTCTGGCGAGTCACGCTCTACGTGTTCGAGAAATGCAATTTCGACGGAACGGGAAAGATATTGCATTGGTATTTCCAATATCTCTTCGAAACGCGCACCGATGTGGGCACGCTCGAAAGCATCCCATAGTGCCATGGCCTGATCCACCAGACGGAGACCATCTTCGTAAGCCAGGGGAAAGAAGAAGCGCGTATAGGTCCAATTAGTGTCCTGGGGGAAGCATGCCGTATCATAGCCAGCCAGACAGGTCGCCAAGTCTTCCGCCGACTGGACTCCACGAAAGCGCATTTCATCAATCATGAATCTCGAGATGATCTGCGTTTGCCGGCTCTCCCGAAATGCGGTTTTCTGGTTGAGCAATTGAGGTTGCCCAACAAGGAAGGTAATCATGCGGATTCCGGCGCGCTCCAGTTCATCGTGGACGTCACGAAGCCATTCGTATTCGATGATGTCCAGCCGCTGGGCTTCGTCAGCAAACGCGATAACCAAGTTGTAGCATGTCTTGTCAACGCGTTCTTTGATGCGATCGGTCAGGCGGGATCTCTTGCGGTCGATGCTGCCTGACTCAGGGGAGATGTGGCCGGCGGCCCTAAGAAGGTTGGCAAAGAAGGCATCTTCGGAGTGGGTCTTCTTCTTATGGCAGCCGAAGCTGAGAATGACAATCCCCGGGAAGTCCTCCCGCAGGACGCGAATCACGTAGCGGATGCTGTAGGTCTTGCCATAGCGCGGATAGGCATGCACGATGGCTCCGGGAATGCGCAGGCGCACAAGCCGTTTGACTTTTTCGTAGAACTCATCAATGGATGGCGTCGGGACGATATATTTCTGTTCCACCAACGGATGCCGGTCAAAGTCAATCGGGCGCACTATCTGCATGGCACTTACCTAGAAGGTGAGAGTCCTCTTCAGCTTCAGCACCTTTGGCCTAGGCGGTGAGCTATCAGGTGATTGGGCTCGCGGAGCAGGTTCGGCTGGTGGGTGATCGGCCGCACGTTCCTCCCGCGGTATCATTGCGTCGCGTGCCTTTGCGAGATCATTGACCGCAGCCTTACTGGTTCGCGCCTGAGCCCGCTTGTACTTGACCCAAGCTTCCACGGGATCGTCGCCCTCTTTGTACTTGAGCTTCCCAAGCATCTTGAGGCGAAATATTTCCTGTCGAACCCGAAGTGAATGCGGCGTATAGCACCACGGCTTGGCAGCAGTCAGAATTCCAAGTTCAGCCCCCTCCTCGAAAAACGCGTGGAGAGTGCGGATATCCCGAGGCTTGAAATAGATCTTGAGTTTTCTGCCAATCAGAGCAGGGTTGTTCGAAAGAACGTCGCTTGAATATCGGACGTGCTCGAAGTTGATATGCGGTCTATTGCCATCTCTCAGGCTTCCTCGAATCGTGACTGTGCGCGCCTCCTGGATAAGGCATAGCTTTCCGCGTTGATCCTTTGGGATTGTGCGGATGAATCCTCCCCGCTTTGACACCAGATGTGCGAGTGCCTGTAACGGTGTCCTGCCGCTGGGTCCAGTCTCCCCGTTGTAATCGGCAAGCAGAACTTCGACCAAATCCTCAAGTTCATCCAAGGTCATGAGAAGTTCTGCTTTTGCCCCCGGGTCCGCGAGCTGTCGTACGATATCGTTCGGGTCGCTGCCCGTTGTTCCAACAATTCGATGCGCAAAGTTCTGCGCCAGGAGAGAGAAGAATCGCTCGATGAATGGGCGACTATTGGGATCTCCGGGCGCGCCGGCATCCGGCCAGCATCCCACTACGCCAGTAAGACGGTCCAGCGTGTCCTGCGCCAGATGCGAGCGTGCGTTGTCGAATCGGAACCATTCCCAGCAGGCGTATTGGGTTTCGGGAATAACGCTCGAAGGGAACCCGCCTCCCTCCCGAATGGCCAAGCCTGGAATCTTAATTTCGCGACTGGTATGCGGAGCCAGTGCCGCCTGTAGAGCTTCTGCGACATCGTCCTTGTTGTACTGCCGTCCGAGCGCGAGGGCGTATCCAAGCGCTGCTCGGCTGGCTACCTCGATAAGTACCAGTATCCATATCCTTGACAGCTCCAACCGTGTTTCAAGGCCGAATGGGTCAGAAATTTTAAGTGTCAGGCGGAGATCGATTTGATGGCCATCGAATTCGACCACCTCGAAAGCACATAGGGCGGGATCTGGCTTTTCGGTGCCGGCGGTGGGAAACGGTGCACCGACCCTTCTTGCACCAGCAGTCCGTGCTGCCATTTCAAATGACTCGTTGGCGAGCGTCTTTAAGTGTGTAGCGAGCGAGCGGATTCCCAGGTGATCCTGATTGAAAGGGTATTCATCAGCACCGATTCTTTCCTTGCGGCATGCATCTAGGAATTTCTTATGAATCTTCTTAAGCGATTTCCTAATCTCCCGAACACCATCGACCTTAGCGATTCGATCACGCGCTTCGCGAACTAAGAGCCCCTTTATATTCGGGTAGCGAGCCAGGAGCATCCCGAACGCACCAGATCGTCCTGCACGGCCGTCGGCTACACCTTTTTGCATAGGTTGTGTGCGGTTATATTTTTCTATCCGCACGTAAGGG
>Ga0209016_1001406_pt1 | contig 19456 bp, 15 predicted proteins | sample EPASupsiteSAE305_FD_187265 | JGI IMG/M metagenome (GOLD analysis project Ga0209016, IMG submission 187265) | Bioremediated contaminated groundwater microbial communities from EPA Superfund site, New Mexico - SAE3-05 (SPAdes) (version 2) | ecosystem: Environmental > Aquatic > Deep subsurface >...
GAAAAATTTACTTTCGGGTGGATGGCGATTCCGAGATCCATGCCCTTGCCCTGGGGCAGCACGACCTGGAGGCGCGGGCCGATGCCTGGATCGATACCCGGGTCCTCCACCTCAAGCCTGAACATGTGCTGCGGGTTGATCTACCCGGCGTGCAGCTGGTGCGCCAGGGAGAGGGGCTGCAACCGGCCGATCTAACGGCAAATGAGGAAATCGTCAAGGACGGCCGCGATGCCCTGGTCAAACGGCTCACCACCCTGGCTATCACCTCGGTGCTCGGCAAGGAAAGCAAGCCCGAGTACGGTTTGGATGCTCCGGCCCTGCGCTACACCCTGGAGCTGGAGGGCGGCGGCACGATTGAATATATCTTTGGACAGCCGCCGAAAACCGAGGCCAAGGAACCCGGGGAACAGGCGGCCGAGCCCGAATCCTACGTGGTCAAGGTCTCCAACCGCGACCAGCTGTTCCGGGTCGAGGGCTGGCAGGTCGATGCCATCAGGAAGGCCAACCGCGCCACCCTGGTGCGCAGCAAAGAGCCCGCGCCGGCTGTTCAGTCGCCGATCGCGCCGGCCGCTCCGACCGTGCAGCCGCAATAAGGTGTCGGGGGACCTTTTCGCAGCGGCGGCTTTCAGCCCCACCAACCGAAGGTGGCCGCCATCAAGGCCAGATAGCGCAGGACTTTGGCGGATCCGGCGATCAGCAGGAAAATCAAGAGCGATTCCCGCATCACCCCCGCGACCACGGTCAAGGGATCGCCGATCACCGGCATCCAACTGAGGAGCAGGGACCACTTGCCGTAGCGTTGATACCAGGACTGGGCTTGGTCCAGCCGTTGCTCACTCACCGGAAACCAGGGGCGATGACGGAAATGTTCGATGCCACGTCCCAGCCACCAGTTGAGCGCCGCACCCAGGACATTGCCGCAGCTCGCCACTGCCAACAGCCCCGCGGCCGGATACTCGCCGGTCAGCAGCAAACCGACCAGCACCGCCTCCGACTGCATCGGCACAATGGTGGCGGCCAGCAACGCGGCCATGAACAGACCGGCATAGGCGGAAAAATCGATCATCAACAGGATCCTTTGGGCTGCGTTGTGTGGTTTCGGCCCTGTGCGGCGCTTTCGAGTTGGCATGTGTGGGAGCCGTGGGCACTATTCAAGCTGGTGCACGCGGCGCCCTCTACGGGGAAAATGGGTCATTTCGGATGCAAAGGCGAAACCGTTGAATCAGTTTCGGTGATTTCTTACCATTTTTCAGGGTGAGCCGACAAGCTCTTGTTCCGTGCTTACGTCTCCGGCAAACCCTCTGCTTGCCCCCTGTCCCGGCTTGCGCTATAACAAGGCGGCATTTTCCTCATTCCATTATTCTCCGTCATTGGCAAGGAGTCTGCTTGGTTCAACCGCACCCGGACATGGATGGATTGCAAACCCGACTCACCGGGAGATTTCGCAAGCAGCAGGAGTTCGCCGCCGGGTATTCTCCGCTCTATTCCCGCCTGTTCGGGCTGCTGGCGGACTGGCTGACTGCGGCGCGACCATCCGATCCCCTGGTGGATTGGCTGCTGCAGGCCACTGCGACGCGATCATCCTTTGACGTGCCCCTGCTGCTTCTCGCCGGGCTGCACCGGGATGTGCTGACCGGTGTTGCCGAAGCTGCCGATCTGGCCCGCTATTATCCAACGGCGGGAGGGACCCGGCAGCCTGATGAGGGCGAACTAGCGGGCGCTCTCCGGGCCGCGATCCTCGCCCGCAAAGATCATCTCGCCGCTTTTCTTGCCACGGCAACCGTGCAGACCAACGAAACCGCCCGGGGGCTTTGCTGGCTGCTGCCGGTCCTTTATACCGGCTGGCGGGCCATCCATCTGGTGGATCTCGGTGCCAGCGCCGGGCTCAATCTGGTCGCGGATCAGCGCAGCTATCGCCTGAGCGGTGGGGAAGAGTGGGTAGGGTGTGCTGTGCGCACCATTCAAGCTGGTGCGCACAGTGCACCCTACGAAAAAATGGGTCATTTTGAATGCAAAGGCAAATCTGCTGAGTCTGCTTCGGTGATTAATCTCGGCAACGGCGAGCCCGTCCAGTTTCTCGTCGCTGGTCAGGGAAAAATTCCCCTGCCACCATCGCCCCGCAGTCTGCCCGCCATACTCTCCCGCATCGGTTGCGATCTCGCTCCGTTTTTGCTGGCGACCGATTGGGACGAGCAGACCCTGGCCGCCTTTGTCTGGGGCGATCAACTCAAACGTCTGGCCATGCTACGGCAGGGAATCGCCGCCCTGAAGCGGATCCGGGGGACCAGTGCGCCGGTGCGACTCTATCCCGCCCATCTGCCCGGCGACCTGACCGAATTTCTCGAGCAGCGGATTACCCCGTGCAGCGATGCACCCGTTGTTCTCTACAACACTTATCTGACCACCTATCTCCATGACAAGGGGGCCTCCCTGCGGCCGCAGCTGGCGGCCTGGGCGGCCGGACAAATCCAGCCCGTTCTCTGGCTGCAGTGGGAAACGCTCTGGCAGGGACCCCGGCCCCCGGATTTTGGGTGGGTGGGCTGGAGCGCCGACCTGTGGAGGGATGGCCGTCATTTTCATTGGCACCTGGCCTGGGCCCATCCCCACGGGACGCATATCCAATGGCTGCCGGAAAGCGCCGCTTGGGCTGATTTCTGGCGGGAGCGGTAATAAAGAATAATTTCTCAAAAGGCGGGAGGAGTGTTCCGTTGAGGGATTAAGAATTGCCACGGACTTGAGTCTCGCAACAACGAAGAGGGGGGCAATCGCAGTCGATATTTCTTCCGTCTTTGCGAGCGGAGCGAAGCAATCCCCTTTCTTGAAATAGAGGGGGGTGTCCTTTGGTTGCGGTAATAAAACAGAGGCTGGTTTTCGGGTAAAAAAAATCCCCGGCCAGGAACTGGCCGGGGAGGCATTCTTAAGCGTTTTCTATTGATTAGAATTTGTAACGGAAAGAAGCAACGATGTTGTGGCCGTTGATATCCTCGGCAACATCGGTATCGGCGACGCCCAGGTACTCATAACCCAGGTCGGCGGCCATATTGTCGGCGAAATTATAGGTTACACCGAGGCCTGCCTTGTACGCGAAGGCATTATCGCTGTCATCAATAGCTGGAACATTGTCATCAACATCGTATTTGGCAAAACCCAAACCAGCCATGGCGTAGACGGCGAAAGCATCGGCTACGGGCATTTCGTAGTAACCGTTGACCATGACGGTTGTCACTGCAAGCTCAGCATTCGTAAGACCTATAGTGGCGTTGTCTTCAAGGTCAGCTGCCTGATGGGCTACTTCAAGTTCAGCCCGAAAATCGCCGAACTGACGGCCGAAGGCGAGCGCGCCGCCAAAGCCTGCATCGCTATCTACATCAGCCCCGGTTCCAGAAAAACGCTCTTCTTGAGTCATCCAGGCGGCTCTCAGGCCGATTCTGCCATACCAAGGATCGTAGGCATCGGCCTCGAGGGTTTTGATCCGGCCCTCATGGTTCTCCAATTGCTTGCCATGGGCGTTCAGCTGCTCGTTCTGCTGTGCCTGGGAGGAGTTCAGGTCATCGATCTGCTGCTGACATGCTTCCGGGCAACCTGCGCCCATTTTCTTGCCAGGGCCACCGGCCAAAGCAACACCTGCGGTCAGCACAAAAGCTGAAACAGCGATCACACTCAATATTTTTTTCATATTTTTCTCCGATACCCCGTTGTTGGGATAGTGATTGTATGCAAAAAATTCCCCGGCCAGAATCTGGCCGGGGAGGGTTTTTTAAACGAATTCTGTTGATTAGAATTTGTAACGGAAAGAAGCAACGATGTTGTGGCCGTCAATGTCGTCGGCAACATCGGTATCGGCGACTCCCAGATACTCATAACCCAGGTCGGCAGCCATGTTGTCGGCGAAATTATAGGTTACACCGAGGCCTGCTTTGTACGCGAAGGTATTGTCGCTGTCATTGAAAACTACATCATTATCGTCAATCTCGTATCTGGCAAATCCCAAACCAGCCATGGCATAGACGGCGAAGGCATCAGCTACCGGCACTTCGTAGTAGCCGTTGACCATGACAGTTGTCACGCCAAGCTCAGCACCAGTAATAGTTCCCACGGGAGTGATGGTGTTTTCAAGGTCAGCTGCCTGATGGGCTACTTCAAGCTCAGCCCGGAAATCGCCGAATTGACGGCCGAAAGCGAGCGCGGCGCCAAAGCCTGCGTCGCTGTCAACATCAACTCCACCAATCTCCTGAAACATCCAGGCGGCTCTTACGCCGATTCTGCCATACCAAGGATCGTAGGCATCGGCCTCAAGGGTTTTGATCCGGCCCTCATGGTTTTCCAGCTGCTTGCCATGGGCGCCCAACTGCTCGTTCTGCTGTGCCTGGGAGGAGTTCAGATCATCGATCTGCTGTTGGCATGCTTCCGGGCAACCTGCATCCATTTTCTTGCCAGGGCCACCGGCCAATGCAACGCCTGCGGTCAGTACAAAAGCTGAAACAGCGATCACACTCAATATTTTTTTCATGTTTTTCTCCTTCTTTGAAGCGTTATGAACACCTGGGCGATATTGCCCAAAAAAAACTTACAACCATCTTTCTACAAGATTTTTTTTATATATTTGAACCATTAACCCACATCTTGTTAATTTGAATATAACAAAACAATTTTGCGATTGCAATATCCTTTCAGGAAAAAATACAAAATTTTGAACATGAAACGGTGTGTTTGTGTGTAATCATATGATTTTTATATATTTAATAAAAAAATAAAAATTTGCACCGCCGAATTTTAGCAATCTGCGAGGTGATTCGGAAGAGGGAACCGCCAAAAACAGCGTCAGTGCAACCGCTCTCTGGAAAGATGCCCTGGACCCCGGCAGTGCCTTTGAGCCGAAAGGGACGGTTTTTTCAGACCCTCCCCGCAAGCAGCTTGACGAGGCGAGGACGTTCCGCTAGAAAGCGGAAGAAGTTGATCCCGCCGGCTTATTCAGATACCGGCTGGCCGCGGGCCAGGGGAAAGGCGTACCCCGGGGGCATCTAAGATCGCTGTATCCATGCAAAAGAGGACGAGGAGAGACGTGATACATATAGGAATAGAACAGTTGTGCCGGTCGTCCGCGGCTTCGTTTACCGGGAAACGGCTGGGGCTGTTGTCCAATCAGGCATCCACCGACCGTTGGTTTACCCATAGCCGCGACCTGTTGCGCCGGGCCTTTCCCGGCCAGCTCACCTGCCTTTTTTCGCCCCAGCATGGATTTTTCAGCGAAAAACAGGATAATATGATCGAGTCCGCCCACGGCCTTGACCTGGAAAGCGGTCTTCCCGTCTATTCACTCTATGGCGAAACCAGAAAACCCTATCCGTCAATGTTTGCCGATATCGATGTCCTTTTGGTCGATCTGATCGATGTGGGCACCCGGGTCTATACCTTTATCTGGACCGTGGTCCATTGTCTCGAGGTGGCAAAGGAAACGGGAATCAAGGTCATGATCCTGGACCGGCCCAACCCCATCGGCGGCCATCGGGTCGAGGGCAATCTGCTCCGCGAGGATTGCGCCTCCTTTGTCGGCAGGTGCGGCATACCGATGCGGCACGGTTTGACCCTCGGCGAGCTGGCGCTGTTCTGCAATCGCGAACTGTCGATCAACGCGGACCTCGAGATCGTCAGGATGAGCGGTTGGAAGCGAAACATGCTCTTTCCCGCCACCGGATATCCATGGGTCTTTCCCTCTCCCAACATGCCGTCCTGCACCACTGCCCTGGTCTACCCCGGTCAGGTCGTCTGGGAGGGCACCAATATCTCCGAGGCCCGGGGCACAACCTTGCCCTTTGAACTTTTTGGCGCTCCCTTTGTTGAACACCGCGAAGTTCTTGACTTCCTGCGGCCGGTCTCTCTTCCCGGCTGCTGTCTGCGGCCGGTCAGATTCGAGCCCACCTCCGGGAAGTGGATGGGCCGGGGTTGCAACGGGTTTCAGCTCCATGTCATTGATTCCGAATCGTTTCGTCCCTATCGGACCAGTCTTGCCCTGCTCCAGGCCATCCGCACCTTGTATCCCGGTCAGTTCGCCTATAAGGAACCGCCCTATGAATATGAATTTGAGCGCCTGCCCATGGATTTGATCCTGGGTGACCGCCAGGTCCGGGAGGCCCTGGAAAATGGTGCGGCAATCGAGGAGATGGAGCGCGGATGGGAGGAAGAACTGGAGGGATACCGGCAGCGCAGTCGCGCTGTTTTTCTTTACGATTAAAAGAAATTGCGGTAAGGTCCGGCCCCTGCAGTCAGAGGTTAAAGGAAAAGAAAAACATGGAACATCGGGGAACAGCCTCGATGGTTCCGTGCAATCATTATGTCTTCAGGAGTTTTTGAACGTGTCCCGTGAATGCACCCTGCAGCAACTTGCTGATCTGGTGGATGGCCGGGTGGAAGGCGATCCGAACCTGCCTGTCCGTGGTCTCAACGGTATCGATTACGCCCAGCCAGGAGAGATCACCTTCATCCTTGACAAGAAACAACTGCCGCTCCCGGCCGGTTGTCAGGCAGGGGCGTGCATCGTGCCCCCCGGAATCGGCTCTTTACCCATCCCGTCGATTGTCACGGATCAGCCCTCGGTCGCCGCGGCCCGAATTCATACCTTCCTGCTGGCGCAACCCTTTGTCGCGGCGGGGGTTCATCCCTCCGCGGTGATCGGCAGCGGCTGCACCATCCCGGAACAGGTCAGTGTCGGTCCCTTGGTTTGCCTGGGCGATCGCGTTGTCCTCGGCGAACGGGTGACCATCCATCCCGGCGCGGTGATCGGCAGCGACACCGTCATCGGCGACGACAGTATCATCCATGCCAATGTGACGGTGGCAGAGCGCTGCACCATCGGCAAACGGGTTATCCTCCATCACGGGGCCGTGATCGGCAGCGATGGCTTCGGTTTCGCCACCGACGCCAGGGGCAATCATTACAAAAAACCGCAGGTCGGCACGGTGCGGATTGACGACGATGTCGAGATCGGCGCCAATTCCTGCGTTGACCGTGCCGCCTTCGATGTCACCTGGATCAAGGCAGGCGCCAAAATCGATAATCTGGTGATGGTGGGCCATAATGTGGTGATCGGGGAAAACTCAATCCTGTGCGGTCAGGCCGGGATCGCCGGCAGCACCACTCTAGGTCGGAATGTGGTTCTCGGGGCCAAGGTCGGGGTTGCCGATCATCTGTGCCTGGAAGACCAGGTCATGGCCGCCGCCATGAGCGGCATCCATAATAACCAGCCCAAAGGGGCGATGGTCGGCGGTTATCCTGCCCTTGAGGTGAAGAGTTGGGGCCGGTCCGCCGCCGTTTTCAGCCGCTTGCCGGAGATGGCCAAGGAATTGCGACGGCTGAGAAAAGAGGTGGACCGGCTCGCCGGTTGCCTCGCATACACGGAAGAACAACAGAGAGAAGATCATGACAACTGAACAGGATGTACAATTGCCCATCGACATCAAGGGAATAATGGAACTGCTGCCGCACCGCTATCCCTTTATTCTGGTTGATCGGATCATCGCCCTGGAAAAAGGGAAGAGCATAACCGGGCTGAAAAATGTCTCAATGAATGAATATTTTTTCCAGGGACATTTCCCCGGCGATCCGGTGATGCCCGGGGTATTGATTCTCGAGGGAATGGCCCAGGTCGGCGGCATCCTCGCCTGCCTGTCCGATCGGGAAATGATCGGCAAGCTGGTCTATTTCGCCGGGGTCGATAAGGCCCGGTTCCGCAAGGTAGTCCGTCCGGGCGATCAGCTCATTTTTAAGCTGGAGATGATCAAACAGAAAGGCAAATTGTCCAAGATGTCGGGCAAGGCCTATGTCGACGATCAACTGGTCACCGAAGCAGAACTGATGGCGACGTTCGCCTGATCCACCCTTACAATCACGGCAGGCGGCTGGCCTTGGCGTCATCGCGCTTGTCTTCTTTACAGGATATTTTTCATGAATATACACCCTACGGCGGTCATCGATCCCAAAGCCCAACTCGATAGTTCCGTGACCGTCGAGCCTTATGCCGTTATCGACGGTCCGGTCAGGATCGGTCCGGAAACCCGGATCGGCGCGCATGCCGTGGTCTCCGGCCATACGACCATCGGTGCCCGCAACGCCATCGGTAGCTTCACCTCCATCGGCGCTCCGCCCCAAGACAGTCATTACAAAGGTGAGCCGACCGAACTGATTGTCGGCGACGATAATCTCTTCCGTGAATATGTTTCCATCCACAGGGGCACGGCCAAGGGCAACGGCAGGACCCTGATCGGCAACAGGAACATGATCATGGCCTACTGCCATGTCGCCCATGACTGCATTATCTCCGACCATGTGATCATGGCCAATCTCGCTACGTTGGCCGGACACGTCGAAATCGGCAGCCATGCCAATCTCGGCGGCCTGGTGGCGGTGCACCAGTTCTGCCGGATCGGCGACTACGCCTATGTCGGAGGCATGTCCGGGATCAGCCTTGATGTGCCGCCGTATGTGATCATGGAGGGCATCAGAAACCAGATGCGCATTGCCGGAATCAACAAGATCGGCCTGCGTCGTTCCGGCATGGACCGCGAGACCATCAAGAAGCTGGAAGAGGCCTTTAAGATTCTGTTCCGTTCGCCGCAGCTTCTGCTCAAGGATTCCCTGGCAATGCTCGAGGAGGAAATGAAGGATTGCCTGGAAGTGCAGCTGATGGTTGATTTTTTCCACTCCAGTAAACGCGGCGTGGTCAAGCGGACCATTGATGACTGATGGCACGGTGCAGCCCGCCATCGGCCTGATCGCCGGCGGAGGCCAGTTTCCGCTGCTCTTTGCCGAGGCGGCCCGGGCCCGGGGACGGCGGGTTGTGGCCATTGCCCACATCAACGAGACCTCTATCGAACTGGACGAAAAGGCCGATGTCACCTATTGGGTCAAACTGGGGCAGCTGGGTAAGATTATTAATCATTTTCGCCGGGAAGGGGTCACGGAGACCGTTTTTGCCGGCACCATCACCAAAACCCGTATTTTCCATGATGTCCTGCCGGATTTCAAAGGGCTGACGCTGTGGAACAAGATCGACACCCGGCTTGATGACGCCATCCTGCGGGCAGTGGCGACGGCCCTTGAAGAGGAGGGCATCCGGGTCCTGGCTTCAACCTGCTATCTTGACCATCTCTTTTTTCCTCCCGGACTGCTCACCCGGAAAAAACCCTCGGCCAGCCAGATGGAGGACATCCGTTTCGGCTGGACCATCGCCCGCGCGGTCGGCAGGCTCGATATCGGCCAGTGCGTGGTGGTCCGTGATCGGACCGTGCTGGCGGTGGAGGCCATTGAAGGCACTGATGCCACTATTCGCAGGGGCGGGGAACTGGCCGGATCCGGTGCGGTGGTGGTCAAGGTCAAAAAGCCGGGACAGGACTTTCGTTTCGATCTGCCGGCCACCGGTCCCCATACGATCGAAACCCTTGCCGCGATAAAGGGCGCGGTGCTGGCGGTGGAAGCCGGGCAATCCTTGATCTTTGACCGAGAGGCGATGATCCGGGCGGCGGATCGAGCCGGTCTGGTGGTCATCGGCTTAAGTGCGGATGAACAGGGAGAATTAAGAAGCTGAGGCATGAGCTGTTTAAACAGGCGGGACTTCTACGGAGCGAGATGCGATGATACCATCGATACGGATCAGTGATATCCTGAGGCAGCAGCCGGTGGGCGGCACGATTGATGTCAGCGGCTGGGTGCGGACCCGGCGCGATTCCGGCGGCCTCTCCTTTCTTGAAATCAACGATGGTTCCAGCCTGGCCAACCTGCAGGTCATCGCGGATGGCCGTCTCGGCAACTACGAGACCGAAGTCAAAAAGCTCAGCACCGGTTGCTCCCTGCGGGTGCAGGGGCAGCTGGTTGCCTCCCCGGCCAAGGGACAGGCGGTTGAGGTGCAGGCCGATACGATTACGGTGATCGGCTGGGCGGATCCCGAGACCTATCCCCTGCAGAAGAAACGGCACAGTTTCGAGTTTCTTCGCTCCCTTGCCCATCTCCGGCCCCGGACCAACGCCCTGGGTGCGGTGGCCAGGGTGCGGAGCACCCTCAGTTTCGCCATCCATCGATTTTTTCATGAGCAGGGTTTTTTGCAGGTCCATACCCCGGTGATCACCACCTCGGACTGCGAAGGGGCGGGCGAAATGTTTACGGTCACCGCCTTGGAACCGGCCCAGTTGCAGGGAACCGAACCCTTTGCCGGCGATTTTTTCGGCAGACGCGCCGGCCTGACGGTCAGCGGCCAGCTGCAGGCCGAGATCTTCGCCCTTTCCCATGGCCGGGTCTACACCTTCGGCCCGACCTTCCGCGCCGAAAATTCCAATACCAGCAGGCATCTGGCCGAGTTCTGGATGCTGGAGCCGGAGATGGCCTTCTGCGACCTGGCCGGCAACATGGAGGTGGCCGAGGCCCTGATTAAATACCTGGTGGATGGAGTACTTGCCGAATGCCCGGCGGATCTCGCCCTGTTTGAGCAATTCATCGCCAAGGGACTGCTTGAAAAATTGACACGGGTCCGTGATCGGCCCTTTGTTCATCTGACCTACACCGAGGCCGTGGCTGAGCTGGAACGGTCGGGACGGAGCTTTGAGTTTCCGGTGAAGTGGGGCACTGATCTTCAGGCCGAGCACGAACGGTTTCTCTGCGAGGAGGTCGCCGGGGCGCCGGTGATTGTCTCCCATTACCCCGAACGGATCAAACCCTTTTACATGCGCCTTGATGACGACGGCCGCACCGTGGCGGCCATGGATATTCTGGTGGCCGGCATAGGTGAGCTGGTCGGCGGCAGTCAGCGCGAGGATCGCCATGAGGTCCTTGCCGCCCGGATGGCCGCTGCCGGGCTAGACCTTGACCAGTACGGCTGGTACCTGGATCTGCGTCGTTATGGTTCCGCACCCCATTCCGGTTTTGGTCTCGGCTTTGAACGATTGGTGCAGTTCGTCACCGGCATGCAGAATATCCGCGATGTCATCCCCTTTCCGCGAACTCCGGGCAGCGCTCCCTGCTGAAGCAGGTGGGTAGCCTTTTAGACTGTAGTCTTTTAGGCGGGAGGAAGACAGACGAATGTCGAGGTGTTCTTCTTGCTTATCGGTCCTTGTACCCAACAGCTTATTTGCCTACGGCCATAAAACCTACAGCCTCATAACCTAAATCTCAAGGAGCGCTGCCATCGCTGCGGTCACCGGTAACACCAATGGGCTCAAGCCCAAACAGTTGCAAGCCCTGGAACGGCTTGCCCAGAAAAAAGTCTTGCCTTCGGAGATCATCGGCCGGGAGACCGCCCGAGCTTTGGCCGCGATCTCAACGGAACTCAACCGTCGGGTCGGTGTGCTCATCCACCGTTCCGGCCAGATTGAAAGCGTGGTGGTGGGCGATTACGACCGCATCACCATCCCGGCCCTGGCCAATATCGGCACGGCCGGCGGGCGTTTGCGCGGCCTGCGCTGTGTTCATACCGTCTTGGGCGGGGCGTTGGTGAATGAAGAAGATATCATGGATCTGGCCTGTCTGCGGCTCGATCTGATGGCGGTCCTGACCATCCGGGAAGGGCTGCCGGACCTGCTCCATACGGTGCATCTCATTCCCCGCCAGGTCGACGGCCGCGACTGGGCGACCCTGGCGCCGGTGCATCCCGCCAATCAAGTGCAGTCCTGCATTGCCTTGATCGAGGCACTGGAAGAGGAATTCATCCGGGAGCGTCCGATCCGCGATGTCGACAAGGGCAAGGACCGGGCGCTTCTTGTCTCGGTGACCACCGGTTCCAAGAGAGAGGCCGAGGATTCCATGGCGGAACTGGTCGAACTGGCCCGATCCGCCGGAGTCGAGGTCCTGGACCAGGTGATCCAGCGGCGCAAGCATCTCCATCCCCGGTTCATCCTCGGGCGGGGCAAGCTGGTGGAAATCATGCTGATGAGTTTGCGACTCGGGGCCAATCTTCTTTTATTCGATCAGGAGTTGAGCCCCTCGCAGATCCGTTCGGTTACCGATCATACCGATCTGCGGGTGCTCGACCGCACTCAGCTGATCCTCGACATCTTTGCCAGCCGGGCCCGTTCGCGGGAGGGCAAGCTGCAGATTGAAATGGCGCAGTTGAAATACCTGCTGCCCAAGCTGACCACCCGCGACGATGCCCTATCCCGGCTCACCGGTGGAATCGGCGCCCGCGGTCCGGGGGAAACCCGGCTGGAAATCGACAAACGGCGGATCAACGACCGGATCAACCGCTTGGGCAAGGAGTTGAAGACGGTCGGGGAGCAGCGCTTTCACCGCCGCAACCGGCGGCGTAAACGCGATGTCCCGGTGATTTCCCTGGTTGGCTACACCAATGCCGGTAAATCGACCCTGCTCAACACCTTGACCCGGAGTGAGATCCGGGCCGAGGACCTGCTGTTCGCCACCCTTGATCCGACCAGCCGCCGCCTGCGTTTCCCCGAGGACATGGAGGTGATCATTACCGACACCGTCGGTTTCATCCGCAACCTGCCCGCCGAACTGCTCAAGGCCTTTGAATCCACCCTGGAAGAACTGTTCGAGGCCGATCTCCTCCTCCATGTTATCGATGTCTCGAATCCCGCCTGGCGGCAGCAGGCCGAGGTTGTGGAATCGCTGCTGGCGGAGCTGGAACTTGACGACATCCCCTGTCTGCAGGTGTTCAACAAGATCGACCGGGTCACCCCCGAATCTTTCGATCAGCTGCCCCTGGCCAGTGAAGGGGTGCGGATCAGCGCCCTGGATTCCGCGACCCTTGCCCCCCTTCTGGAAAAAGCGCAGGGCATATTGCGGTCAGCCTTGGGACCGTCCGGGAAAAAGGTCGAGGGGTTAGGCGGAAAAGAGGGGTTGTAACGGGCACGGGGGAAGGGGAGGCAATCAGTTCTGCAGAAAGAATCCCAGTGCCCTTTCCATTTCGACGTTGTCCATGAATTGACAACCGATGTTGTTTTGATGCACCGATTTTACTACTACCTGTTTTTTTAGAACGGTTTTCATTTTATCGTTCAACTGGAATTCGAGCAGCAGTTCCTGGTCTTTTTTGATGCGATGCAGGCCGGAAATCGAGAAACCGACCCCGCCTCTCGATATGTTATAGAGATGAATCAAGCCGCCTCCGATCCCGCCTTGATTGATGATTTCATAGGACCCGGTCAGGCTGATCTGCTTGCGATAATGGCGGCGGAAATCAAGCAGGACAGTAAAGATTTGCTGGCAACGGCAACGGACTGTGATGGTGTGGCGGCTGTGGCGGAAGCTATCTGCTTCGATATGCTTGATTATTCCACAGGCGGGGCAGGTCAGGGTTGCCGTGTTGTTGTCGCGGACATGCGCCTTAATGTTGGTCATTGCTTTCAGTCGTAGATGATACAGGTGAAACGTTCGAGTTCCGCTTCGGTTTCCGGATCAAGATCAACGGCAACCTCATGGATTTGGTATTCCTTGTGGCAGCCGGAACATTTAAGTCGGACCTGACGACACCGCCGATGCACCTTGAGAATTTCACCGCACTCTTTACATTTCACGTTTGCTGCGCCTTGCCGATGAGCTGTTCACGGGTAAAGACCGCCATCAGGGGATAACCGCTGGCTGCGAGCACTTCGGCGCCGCCTTCCTGACGATCGACGAGGGTGGCCACCAGGCCGACCTTGAAACCTTCGTTTTCAACGCGTTCGATCACTTTGAGAAGGGTTCCGCCGGTGGTGACCACGTCTTCCACCAGAGCCACCAGCCCACCCTTGAGTAGATTGCTTTTGCCCTCGATGAAATTGCCGGTGCCGTGCCCCTTTGCCTCTTTGCGGACAATGAAGGCCGGAATGGGCGCTTTTTCAAGGTAACTGACCAAGCTCACCGCGGTAACCAGGGGATCGGCTCCCAGGGTCATGCCGCCGACCCCGGTGATCGGTTCCGGGTGCTGACGGATCAGCTGGTAGAGCAGGCGGCCGCAGAGATAACTCCCTTCCGCATCGAGCGTGGTCTGTTTGCCGTCCACATAAAAGTCGGAAGTCTTGCCCGAGGTAAGGGTAAAGGTTCCCTGACGGTAGGATTTTTGGAGAAGCAGTTCTTTCAGTCGATCTCGTTCGTTCATGCGAATATCCTTTAACTATATGGTTATGATGAGGATACCTTTTTTTCCGGTTTTCGCAAAACGATTTCTCAAGCGGAGCGAAAGGAGAAAGAGGTTCTTCTGCAAGGGCTCTGTCCTATCACAAAATCCAGCAGAATAAAATATATTTACGTTTTTTCCGGTTCATGGGCGCGGGAAAACGGATTGTAAGGCTTTCCTCTTGTTATTGCTTGCATTTTTCAGTTGGCTCGTGGATACTGTTTAACAACGTTGAAAGCCTGTATCGGAGATTCTTAGATGAGGATAAACAAATGTGCGGAATAGTAGGCTATGTCGGGACGAGAAGAGTGGTGCCCATTCTCCTGGAAGGGTTGCGGCGGCTTGAATATCGCGGATACGATTCGGCTGGTCTGGTGTATCATTTTGAAGACCGGCTGGTGCGCTATCGGGCCAAGGGCAAGCTGGCCAATCTGGAAAAAGTGGTCGATGAGCACATCGGCGTGGCCAGCAGCACCGGCATCGGCCATACCCGCTGGGCCACCCATGGGGCTCCCACTGAGAATAACGCCCATCCCCACACCGATTGCACCGGAGAGTTGGTGGTGGTGCATAATGGCATCATCGAGAATTACAGCTCGCTGAAAAATGAACTGACCGCCAAGGGCCATGTCTTTGCCTCGGAAACCGATACCGAGGTACTGGCCCATTTGATCGAGGATTGCCTGCAAGGCGACCTGATCGCGGCGGTGCGTACAGCCTTGGCCCGGGTCGAGGGCTCCTATGCCATCGGCGTCCTCTGGGCCAAGGAACCCGAGCTGCTGGTGGCGGCTCGCAACCACAGCCCGCTGGTCATGGGGGTTTCCGGCGACGCCTGTTACATCGCCTCCGACATTCCCGCCCTCCTGCCCTACACCCGTGAGGTTATCTTTCTCGATGACCGGGAAATGGCGGTGCTGCGGAAGGGGACCTACACCATCCTCCAGGTGGATGACGGCTCCGAGCTGGAAAAACCGATCACCGTCATCGATTGGAATGCCTCGATGGCCGAGAAGGCCGGCTATCGGCACTTCATGCTCAAGGAGATCTTCGAGCAGCCCCAGGCCATTCTCAATACGGTCAGCGGTCGGATCGTGCCCGATACCGGCGTGGTGGAATTGCCCGAAATCGGGCTCGATGCCGTTGCCATCAACAAGCTTGAAAGGATTGCCCTGGTCGCCTGCGGCACCTCCTGGCATGCGGCCCTGGTGGCCAAATACTGGATCGAAAAATGGGTGGGCATCCCGGTGGAGGTCGATATTGCCTCGGAATTCCGCTACCGTCGGCTTCTGGTGAACGACCGGGTGCTGACCATCGCCATCTCCCAGTCCGGAGAAACCGCCGATACCCTGGCCGGAATCCGCAGGGCGGCGCAACTCGGCTCCAAGGTCGTCATCATCTGCAATGTGGTCGGTTCGACCATGACCCGGGAGGCCGACGGCGTCATCTATACCCATGCCGGTCCGGAAATCGGGGTGGCCTCGACCAAGGCCTTTACCTGCCAGCTGGCCGCACTTTTTCTTTTGACTCTGTACCTCGGTCAGGTGCGTAAAACCATTGAGCCGAGCATGCAGAAGATCCTGGGCTCGGCCCTGATCGATATCGCCGAGGTGATCGAGCGGGAGCTGCCCCGTCTGCAGGAAGAGATAAAAGTATTGATTGAGCGCTACTATGAAGCCAAGGACTTTCTCTTTGTCGGCCGAGGGCTCAATTTTCCCATTGCCCTTGAGGGTGCTTTGAAACTCAAGGAAATTTCCTATATCCATGCCGAGGGCTACGCCGCCGGTGAGCTTAAACACGGGCCGATCGCCCTGATCGACCGGGATATGCCGGTTGTGGCCCTGGTGCCCAAGGATGCGGTCTACCTCAAGACCGTGTCCAATGTCGAAGAGATCAAGGCCCGCCAGGGGAGATTGGTGCTGATCGGCACCAGCGGTGATGAACATCTCGCCTCCCTCACCGATGATGTGCTCTATCTGCCGGAGGTCAATGAGGAAATGAACCCGCTGCTTTACACGATCCCGGCACAGCTGCTGGCCTACGAGATCGCCAACCGTCGTGGCTGCGATGTCGATCAGCCTCGCAACCTGGCCAAGAGTGTGACCGTGGAGTAGGGGAGCGTTATCTCGGGGAGGGGGCAGGCGGTTGCGGAACACCCGCTGTTTTCGGCAACCTTCTCTTTGGAACGCATAGATACTAATTCGAATTTGCATTCAAGAGGGCACTTTTTTTTGTAGGGTGCGCTGTGCGCACCAGAAAACGCAGAACGGTGCGCGCGGCGCACGCTAACTTGAAAACTAAAAAACTAATTAGAATAAGATCAGCATGGCCGCCTTCGAGCGGCCTTTTTTTTTAGACCATTGCTTCAAATGATCATGGTCGTTGCTCTCGCATCGGTAAAACGTCTGCAGTGTCCATGCTTGTAATCAATCCCTGGATTCCCCTCTTCGTGAAAACGGCGGATTGTGAAATAGCCTCACCTTTTTTTCCCCCTAAAAAAACATCCCACCCTTGGCCTACCCCGTCGACCGGGTAAGGGCCTACCGCATTCGATCAGGTTTTCCTGATGGGTTTTTTCGTTTTTCGCATGCGAAATATACGTACCAGTGGGTTGAAATCACTACAGAACAGGATGATGCCCGCTTATTTATCTGTTTGGCGAAAGTCTATCAGCCGCGGATGTTTTAAACTTGATGGTTTCGCAAAAAAAAAATCTGGAGTCGCCCCTTGCCGTCATTTCTGCATAAACAGGAATTTCGTGCTTTCAGTTGGTTGTGGACTCCAACCCGCGCGAGATTGAGGTTGTTTCGGACTTATTGCGAATTCATCGAACATCTTCAGTGAAACGGCTTTTTTCAACCTGAATTCCGCTGGCATCTGTCAACCGTGGATTGACAGGTTGGTAATGGAGGCAATCAAGATTGCACTTGCATACATTCATGGATGTATGTATAAATGCAGAATCGTCATTCAGCCCGCCGTGTATCGGGAAGATACTTTTTACAAGACGGTTGCTCATACCATTTCAAGGATAGATATCATGAAGAAGTTGAAGACAAAAACGGCCTTTTTCCTGCCGGTTCTCCTTGTCAGCCTCCTGCTAGGGGCCTGTCAGAAATCGGAGAAAAAGTCCGCGGTCGCACCTGGTCCGGTTGAGGTCAATGTGGTAACTCTTAAAACTCAGGCCATTGATCTCACGGTTGAATTGCCTGGTCGGACCGCTGCCTGCCGGATTGCCGAAGTGCGGCCCCAGGTGAGCGGCATCGTTCAGAAACGCGCGTTTACCGAAGGCAGCGAGGTCAAAGCCGGGCAGCTGCTCTACCAGATCGATCCCGCGACCTATCAGGCCAGCTTTGACAGTGCCAAGGCAACCCTGGCCAAGGTCGAAGCCCAGGAGTTGTCCACCCGTCTCAAGGCCGACCGCTACCGAACCCTGGTCCGCACCAAAGCCGTGAGCGAGCAGGATCAGGTCGAGATCGAGGCCAGCTGGAAACAGGCGGTTGCCGATGTGGCGGCAGCCAGGGCCGCGCTGGCGAGCGCGCGAATCAATCTCGATTATACCCGGGTAACGGCCCCGATTACCGGACGCATCGGCAAGTCGATGGTCTCCGAAGGGGCCTTGGTCACTGCCCAGCAGGGTACGCCCCTTGCCACGATTCAGCAGCTTGATCCCCTCTACATCGATGTCAGCCAATCCAGTACCGAGTTGCATAATCTGAAAAAGGAGTTGTCGGCCGGGCAGTCGCACGGCAGTGAACAACCCAAATCCGAGGTGAAGGTGCTGCTGGCGGACGGAACGGAATACGGACAGACCGGCATTCTCGAATTTTCCGATGTCACTGTCAATCAAACCACCGGCTCGGTCACCCTGCGGGCCATGATCGCCAATCCCCAACAGGAACTGCTGCCGGGAATGTTCGTCCGGGCGCGGATTGCCAAGGGCCAACGACCTGACGCCATTCTGGTGCCGGCCGCCAGTGTCAGCCGCAACAGCAAAGGGCAGGCCACGGTCATGCTGGTGAACAAGCAGGCCATGGTCGAGGGGCGGGTGATTGAAACCGGTCAAACCCTCGGCGATCAACTGCTGGTCACAGAGGGTTTGGTTGCCGGCGATCAGCTGATCGTGGCGGGCTTGCAGAAAATCAAACCGGGCGTGCCGGTCAAGGCCGTTGCCCCGCCTTCCCCGGCACCGGCGTCCGTCGCCAAAGGGGAGTAAGTCATGGCACGATTTTTTATCGATCGGCCTATTTTCGCCTGGGTCATCGCCATTGTCATCATGTTGGCGGGTGCACTGTCGATCATGCATCTGCCGATTTCCCAGTATCCTGAAATCGCGCCCCCTTCGGTGCGGATCACGTCGCGATATCCCGGTGCCTCCGCCAAAACCATTGAAGACAGCGTCACCCAGATCATCGAACAGAACATGAACGGTCTGGATAAGCTGCTGTATATGAATTCGCAGAGTTCCTCCTCGGGCAGCGTCAGCATTACCCTGACCTTCGAGGCCGGAACCGACCCGGACATCGCCCAGGTGCAGGTCCAGAACAAGCTGCAGCAGGCGCTCAGCCTGCTGCCCCAGGAGGTGCAGCAGGAAGGGGTGCAGGTCACCAAATCCAACGCAACCTTTCTCATGATTGTCGGCCTGATCTCCACCGACGACAGCATGACCAAAAACGACCTGACCGATTTCATGGTCTCCACCCTCCGGGACCCCCTGAGCCGGACAGCGGGCGTGGGCAGCATCCAGGTTTTCGGCAGCCAGTACGCCATGCGCATCTGGCTCGATCCCCACAAGTTGAACAGCTATCAGCTGACGCCCGCCGATGTCAAGGCCGCGATCAAGGCCCAGAACAACCAGGTCACCGTCGGTGATCTCGGGGGCACGCCTTCGGTCGCCGGGCAGCAGGTGAGCGCCAGCATGATGGCGCAGACCAAGATGAGTTCGCCGGAACAGTTTGCCCAGATTCTGTTGAAGGTGAACAGCGACGGCTCCCAGATCCGTCTCAAGGATGTCGCCCGGGTCGAGATCGGCGGTGAAAGTTACGATACGACCACCTCCTTCAACGGTCAGCAGGCCGGGGCCATGGCCATCATGCTGGCCACCGGCGCCAATGCCCTTGATACCGCCGAGGCCGTCCGCGCCAAGCTTGCCGCGCTCCGGCCTTACTTTCCGGCGGGCGTCGAGGTGATCTACCCCTACGACACCACCACCTTCATCAAGATATCGATCGAAGAGGTGGCCCACACCCTGGTCGAGGCCGTTATTCTCGTCTTCCTGGTGATGTATCTGTTTCTCCAGAATTTCCGGGCGACCCTGATTCCAACCATTGCCGTGCCCGTGGTCCTGCTCGGGACCTTCGGGGT
>Ga0209016_1001411_pt1 | contig 19386 bp, 25 predicted proteins | sample EPASupsiteSAE305_FD_187265 | JGI IMG/M metagenome (GOLD analysis project Ga0209016, IMG submission 187265) | Bioremediated contaminated groundwater microbial communities from EPA Superfund site, New Mexico - SAE3-05 (SPAdes) (version 2) | ecosystem: Environmental > Aquatic > Deep subsurface >...
TGCGTTGGTCGCCGCCGATTCGGTGCTGATCCCGATGCAGTGCGAGTACTACGCGCTGGAGGGGCTGTCTGATCTGGTCGAAACCTTGCGCAAGGTGCGGCATCACCTGAATTCGCGGCTTGAGGTCGAAGGCTTGCTGCGGACCATGTTCAACCCGCAAAGCACACTGACCCAGCAGGTTTCGAACGAGCTGGAGAGCCACTTCGGCAACAAGGTGTACAAGACGATCGTGCCGCGCAACGTCCGGCTGGCCGAGGCACCTTCCTATGGCAAGCCGGTTCTGGCTTTTGACAAGGGCTCGAAGGGAGCGCAGGCGTATACCGCGCTGGCAAGGGAAATTCTCGAAAGGCTGGGCCAATGATCAAGATGAAGGGTTTGGGGCGCGGATTGGATGCCCTGCTGGCGGGCGGTGGCCGAGCCGATATCGATGAACAGCGTAAATTGCCGGTCGAGCGCTTGCGTCCCGGCAAGTATCAGCCGCGCACGCAGATGGATGAGGCGTCGCTGGCCGAATTGGCGGCATCGATCAAGGCGCAGGGAATCGTGCAGCCGATCCTGGTGCGGGTGGTCGAGTCGACGCCGGGTGCCGAGCGCTACGAGATCGTCGCCGGCGAACGACGCTGGCGTGCCGCACAACTGGCCGGCCTCGACGAGGTGCCGGTACTGATCCGCGAGATTCCCGACGAGCAGGCGCTGGCAATGGCGCTGATCGAAAACATCCAGCGCGAAAATCTCAATCCACTCGAGGAGGCGCTCGGCTTGCAGCGCCTGATCGACGAGTTCGGCCTGACGCATCAGGAGGCCGCCGATGCGGTCGGCCGTTCGCGACCGGCTGCCTCCAATCTGCTTCGCCTGCTGCAACTGAGTGCGCCGGTGCAGGAGTTGCTGATGGCCGGCAAGCTCGACATGGGGCATGCGCGCGCCTTGTTGCCGCTGAATGGCGGGCAGCAGGTTGCGCTGGCACAGCGGGCAGTGCAGAAAGCCCTTTCGGTGCGCGAAGTCGAGCGCCTGGTGCAACAGATTTTGACGCCGCCGCAAAAAGCAGCGGTTCAGCCGGTCGACCGCGACATCCTGCGTTTGCAGGAAGAATTGTCCGATTCTTTCGGTGCTGCCGTCGAAATCCGCAGCAACAAGAAAGGCGCCGGCAAAATCACCATCGAATTCGGCAGCCTCGATCAACTCGACGGCATCCTGACGCGGATGCGCTGATTTGGTGCAGCGCGGAGGTTTTCTTCGAGGCGCTTGTGTTAACGGTTTTTCAAATTTTTGCATTGCGGAAAACCCGTAACTTACATTGACTTAAGCCAAGCGGGTCTTATATAATTTAAGGCTGTGACACAACAGGCTTGGCGGTTGCACGGCACCATGTTTAAAGCAATTTATCTGCAATTTGGTGCGGCGCTTCTGGCAGCAATCGGAGCCTGGGTGATTGTTGGGGAGCGAGGGCTGATTTCGGTGGGGATCGCAGCAGTCGCTGCAGTGGTGCCGAATCTGCTGTTTGCCGTGCGGCTGGCGATGGTCAGCAAGCGTCCGGGAGCGTCGTATGTGGCGAATTTCTTCGCCGGCGAGTTCCTCAAGATCGCGGTCACGATAGGATTATTGGCAATCGCCATCAAGGGATATCCCGAGATGCATTGGCCCAGTCTGATGGTTGGGTTTGCGGTTGTTCTGCATGCAGGTTTTATAGCGTTTTGGAAGAAATCCTGACTATGTCTACAGCAGGCCACGAAGCAGCAGCGAACGCGCCGACCGCCGGCGAATACATCGTTCACCACCTTACCCACTTCAATAGCACGGGTCATGCCCAGAAAGACATCATCGACTTCAGCGTCATCAACGTCGATACCGTCTTTTTCTCCATTCTGATGGGTGTCTTGGGTCTTTTCGTCATGTGGCGCATTGCCAAGAGCGTGACCTCCGGTGTTCCGGGGCGCATGCAGGCTGCCGTCGAGATTGTTCTCGAAATGGTCAACGATCAGGCCAAGAGCATCGTCCATAGCGCCGAGTCGCGCAAATTCGTCGGTCCGCTGGCGTTGACCGTGTTCATCTGGATTTTCCTGATGAATTCGATGGACTTTTTGCCGCTCGACGTCTTCCCGAATCTGTGGCAAGCCATCACCGGCGACCATCATGCTTACCTGCGCATCGTCCCGACCGCCGACTTGAACGGCACCCTGGGCATGTCGGTTGGCGTTCTGCTGGTCTGCCTGTACTACAACATCAAGATCAAGGGTTTCGGCGGCTGGATGCACGAACTCTTCACCGCCCCGTTCGGCAGCCACCCGCTGCTGTATCCGGTGAACTTCGCGATGCAGATGATCGAATTCTTGGCCAAGACCGTTTCCCACGGCATGCGACTGTTCGGCAACATGTACGCCGGCGAACTGGTCTTCATGCTGATCGCGCTGATGGGCGCTGCCTGGGCAGGTACGGCCACCGGCGTGTTCCTGTTCATCGGTCACGTTATTGCCGGTTCCATCTGGGCCATCTTCCACATCCTGATCGTTGCGCTGCAGGCCTTCATCTTCATGATGCTGACCCTGGTTTATATTGGTCAGGCTCACGAAGCGCACTAAGCAGTCGCAGTAGCGCAGTAGTTTAGTTTCGCAGTTTTCGTTTTACCTTTGTTTTTACCTTTACTTTTCAAGGAGTTGTCATGGAACACGTTCTCGGTTTTGTTGCTCTGGCTGCTGGCCTGATCATTGGTCTGGGCGCTATCGGTGCCTGTATCGGTATCGGCCTGATGGGTGGCAAGTACATCGAAGCATCCGCCCGCCAGCCCGAACTGATGAACGCCCTGCAGACCAAGATGTTCCTGCTGGCCGGTCTGATCGACGCCGCCTTCCTGATCGGTGTTGGTATCGCCATGATGTTCGCCTTTGCCAACCCGTTCAAGCTGGTTTAATTCTCCTCTAATCGACCAACCTTTTAAGAGGAATTAAACCGTGAATCTGAACGCAACGTTGTTTGCACAGCTCGTTGTGTTCTTCATTCTGGCGTGGTTCACGATGCAATTCGTGTGGCCCCCCATTGTGAAGGCGCTCGACGAGCGTGCGAAGAAGATCGCGGATGGACTGGCTGCCGCCGAGCGCGGCAAGCAGGACCTCGAACTGGCTACCAAGCGCTCCACGGATGCTCTCCGTGAAGGCAAGGAAAAAGCCTCCGAGCTGATCGCCAACGCAGAAAAACGCGCTGCTCAACTGATCGAAGAAGCCAAGGCTGCGGCCAAGGTCGAAGCCGACCGCATCGTCGCCGGTGCCAAGGCTGAAATCGAACAGGAAGCCGTGCGTGCGAAGGAGCAGCTGCGTGAGCAGATGTCCGTTCTGGTCGTTTCCGGTGCAGAGAAAATCCTGCGTCGCGAAATCAATGCCCAGGCCCATGCCGATATTCTGGCCACGATCAAACAGGATCTGTAAAGCTTATGGCTGAATCCGTCACCATCGCTCGTCCCTACGCTGAAGCCGTGTTCCGCATGGCCAAGGAAGCGGGGACGCAGGGCCTCTGGTCCGAGCGCCTTGCGCGCCAGGCCATCATCGCCCAGGACGGGGACATGGCTACGGTCATGGGCAATCCCCGGATCTCCGTCGAGCAGGTTGCCGATTTGTTCATTTCGTTGTCTGGTGACAACGATGCCACTTTCGGCAACTTCATTCGTACCCTCGCAGAAAACCGGCGTCTCGCGCTCCTGCCGGAGATTTCCCGGCTTTTCGAACTGGCCAAGAGCCAGGAAGAAGGGGTCAGGGAGGCGGTGGTGTACTCCGCATTTCCCATCGACGACACCCAGGTGGCTGCCTTGCTGCAACAGCTCGAAGGCCACTTCAATACCCGTCTGACCGGTCGTGTCGTGGTAGATCCCGACTTGATCGGTGGTGTGTGCGTCGCCGTCGGTGACCAGGTGCTGGATGCTTCAGTCCGCGGCAAGCTTAATGCGATGGCCGTGGCGCTGAACAACTAGGAGAATTTCATGCAGTTGAATCCTTCCGAAATTTCTGAACTGATCAAGAGCAAGATCCAGAACCTGCAGGGCGCATCGGAAGTGCGCACGCAGGGCACCGTGGTTTCCGTCACTGACGGTATCTGCCGCGTGCATGGCTTGCAGGACGTCATGCAAGGTGAAATGCTGGAATTCCCCGGCAACACCATCGGCATGGCACTCAACCTCGAACGTGACTCCGTTGGTGCCGTTATTCTCGGCGAATACAATCATATTTCCGAAGGCGACGTGGTCAAGACCACCGGTCGCATTCTGGAAGTGCCGGTTGGTCCCGAGTTGCTGGGGCGCGTCGTCAATACCCTGGGCCAGCCGATTGACGGCAAGGGTCCGATCAACGCCAAGGTCACCGACAAGCTGGAAAAGGTTGCTCCGGGCGTGATCTGGCGGCAGTCCGTTTCCCAGCCGGTGCAAACCGGCCTGAAGTGTGTGGACTCCATGGTTCCGGTCGGTCGTGGTCAGCGTGAGCTGATCATCGGTGACCGTCAGACCGGTAAGACCGCCGTCGCTGTCGACGCCATCATCAACCAGAAGGGTAAGAACCTCTTCTGCGTGTATGTTGCCGTTGGCCAGAAGGCTTCCACCATTGCCAACGTTGTGCGCAAGCTCGAAGAGCACGGCGCACTGGAATACACCATCATTGTCGCGGCTTCGGCTTCCGAGTCGGCTGCTCTGCAATACTTGGCCCCGTATGCCGGTTGCACGATGGGTGAATATTTCCGTGACCGCGGTCAAGACGCCCTGATCATTTATGACGATCTGACCAAGCAGGCTTGGGGCTACCGTCAGGTTTCCCTGCTGTTGCGTCGTCCGCCCGGCCGCGAAGCTTATCCGGGTGACGTGTTCTATCTCCACTCCCGCCTGCTCGAGCGCGCTGCCCGCGTTTCCGCTGATTGGGTCGAGAAGTTCACCGATGGCGAAATCAAGGGCAAGACTGGTTCGCTGACCGCACTGCCGGTCATCGAAACCCAGGCTGGCGACGTTTCCGCTTTCGTTCCGACCAACGTGATTTCGATTACCGATGGTCAGATCTTCCTGGAAACCGACCTGTTCAACGCTGGTATCCGTCCTGCGATCAACGCCGGTATTTCCGTGTCCCGCGTCGGCGGTGCCGCTCAAACCAAGCTGATCAAGAAGCTTGGCGGTGGTGTTCGTCTGGCTCTGGCCCAGTACCGCGAACTCGCAGCGTTTGCCCAGTTTGCTTCCGACCTCGACGAAGCCACCCGCAAGCAGTTGGAGCGTGGTCGTCTGGTCACCGAGCTGATGAAGCAGCCGCAATATGCGCCGATGAGCATTTCGGACATGGCCGTCACGCTGTACGCAGCCGACAAGGGCTACTTCGACGATGTTGAAGTCAAGCGCGCACTCGAATGCGAAAAGGCGATGATCAGCTACCTCAAGGCAAACTGTGCCGACGTCATGAATACCATGGAGTCGTCTGCAGATCTCAGCGCTGACACCGAAAAGGCTCTTGCCGCCGGTATCCAGGCCTTCAAGAACACCTGGGCCTGATCAGCTAGGAGAATTGCATGGCTAGCGGTAAGGAAATTCGCAACAAGATCAAGAGCGTAGAAAATACGCGCAAGATCACCAAGGCCATGGAAATGGTGGCCGCATCCAAAATGCGCAAGGCGCAGGACCGGATGCGTGCCGCCCGTCCCTATGGTGAGAAAATCCGTCGCGTTGCAGCTAACCTGTCGCACGCCCTGACCGAGTACAAGCATCCGTTTTTGACCAAGCGCGAACAAGCCAATGTCGGCGTGGTCGTGGTGACGTCGGACAAGGGCTTGTGCGGCGGCTTGAACTCCAACTTGCTGCGCCTGCTGGTCAGCAAGATGAAGGAGTTTGATGCTCAGGGTCAAAAGCTTCAGGCAACCTGCATCGGCAACAAAGGCTTGGGCTTCATGCAACGCGCAGGCGCTAAAGTCGTCTCGCAAGTGACGGCTCTCGGTGACACGCCGCATCTGGAAAAACTGATCGGACCGGTCAAGGTGCAGCTCGACGCTTACATGAACGGCGAGATTGATGCGCTTTACATTGGCTATACCCGCTTCATCAATACGATGAAGCAGGAGCCGGTGTTCGAAAAACTGCTCCCCCTCTCCGGCGAAGACATCAAGTCTGCGCACCAACCGGGCTGGGATTACGTTTACGAACCCGATGCCAAGGCTGTTATTGACGATCTGCTGATCCGTTACGTCGAAGCTTTGATTTATCAGGCAGTGGCTGAAAACATGGCCTCCGAGCAATCTGCTCGTATGGTCGCGATGAAGTCTGCCTCCGATAACGCCAAGAATGTTATCGGTGAATTGAAGCTGGTCTATAACAAGGCCCGTCAGGCCGCGATTACGAAGGAACTTTCGGAAATCGTGAGCGGCGCCGCAGCCGTCTGACGCAAGCGCGAAGCTTTTAATTATTGGGGATTTGAATATGAGTCAAGGTACCATCGTTCAATGTATCGGCGCCGTTGTGGACATCCACTTCCCGCGCGATGCCATGCCGAAGGTCTACGACGCGTTGAAACTGGATGCTTCCGAATCCAATGGCATGGCCGAAGACGGCCTGACCTTTGAAGTTCAGCAGCAGCTGGGTGACGGCGTCGTTCGTACCATCGCCATGGGCTCCTCCGACGGCCTGCGTCGTGGGATGAAAGTTAATAATACCGGTGCCGGTATTTCCGTGCCGGTCGGCATGGGTACGCTGGGTCGCATCATGGACGTGCTCGGCCGTCCGATCGACGAAGCTGGTCCGATTGACTGCAACGAACTGCGTGAAATTCACCAGCCCGCTCCGAAGTTTGACGAACTGTCGTCTTCCGTCGATCTGCTGGAAACTGGCATCAAGGTTATCGACTTGATCTGCCCGTTCGCCAAGGGCGGCAAGGTCGGTCTGTTCGGTGGCGCCGGCGTCGGCAAGACCGTCAACATGATGGAACTCATCAACAACATCGCCAAGCAGCACTCGGGCTTGTCCGTGTTCGCCGGCGTGGGTGAGCGTACCCGTGAAGGGAACGACTTCTATCACGAAATGAAGGACTCCAACGTTCTCGACAAGGTCGCGATGGTGTTCGGTCAGATGAACGAGCCGCCGGGCAACCGTCTGCGCGTCGCGCTGACCGGCCTGACCATGGCCGAACGTTTCCGTGACGACGGTCGCGACATCCTGTTCTTCGTCGACAACATCTACCGCTACACGCTGGCCGGTACCGAAGTGTCCGCGCTACTCGGCCGTATGCCGTCCGCCGTGGGCTACCAGCCGACGCTGGCCGAAGAAATGGGCCGTCTGCAAGAGCGTATCACCTCGACCAAGGTTGGCTCGATCACCTCCATCCAGGCCGTCTACGTGCCTGCCGATGACTTGACCGACCCGTCCCCGGCCACCACCTTCCTGCACTTGGACTCCACGGTCGTGCTGTCGCGTGACATCGCCTCGCTGGGTATCTACCCCGCAGTCGATCCGCTCGACTCCACCTCCCGTCAGCTCGATCCGCAGATCGTGGGTGAAGAGCACTACGGTGTTGCTCGTGCCGTGCAGATGACTCTGCAGCGCTACAAGGAACTGCGTGACATCATCGCGATTCTGGGTATGGACGAACTGTCTCCGGAAGACAAACTTGCCGTTTCCCGTGCGCGTAAGATCCAGCGCTTCCTGTCGCAGCCGTTCCACGTCGCTGAAGTCTTTACGGGTTCCCCGGGCAAGTTCGTTCCCCTCAAGGAAACCATCAAGGGCTTCAAGGGCATTTGCGCCGGTGAATACGATCACTTGCCGGAGCAAGCGTTCTACATGGTCGGCGGCATCGAAGAAGCTATCGAGAAGGCCAAGACCCTGCAGTAATGCAGTCTCAGCATAGGAGCCAGCAATGGTAATGACTGTTCATTGTGATGTCGTCAGCGCCGAGGAATCGATTTTCTCCGGTCTGGTTGAGATCGCGGTGTTCCCCGGCGAAGCCGGGGAGCTTGGCATCCTGCCGAAGCACACCCCGCTTCTGACCCGTATCAAGCCCGGTACCATTCGTTTGAAGGTACCGGCCCAAGACGAGTTTGAACTGGTGTATGTCTCCGGTGGCATGCTGGAAGTCCAGCCTGATATGGTCACCGTTTTGGCAGATACCGCCATCCGGGCCCACGATCTGGACGAAGCCAAGGCCATGGAAGCCAAGAAGCGTGCCGAAGAAGCTCTGGCAAATCGCCAAGCTGAAATGGATTACGCTGCCGCTGAAGCAGAATTGGCGCAAGCGATTGCCCAATTGCAGACCATTCAGCGTTTGCGCAAGCATACGCACTGAGAGTGGCATAGTAAAAAAAGGCAACCGAGAGGTTGCCTTTTTTATGCCCTTAAACCGGTGAAGATTGTTTTCCCGAGTTTGCTGATCATAGTCTCGCAATCCGCTTATCAAGGCGAGCGAGATCGTCACGCAAATCTCCAACTTGGCGTATGAAAACAGCAAATTCACCAGGTGAAATTAACTGTCCATTTTCCAATATGGCATGCTCCTGGATATTTTCTGCTGTACGCCTCACAGCCTGTTGGAAATTTGACCATCCCAACCGGCCAGCTTGATTCAGGCGCCGCGCCGGAATATCCCCAACAACTGTCGCAAGCTCCCCTTCAGTATCGAATTCCATATTTCTCAAAACAAAACCAAGGTCTTCGGCTAGGTTGATGCAACCTTCGATGCGGACACCTGTAAAAATGCCATGAGATTTACTTGGCCAGCGCAATACGCTAGCGAAAGGGAGCGTGATGCAGACGTCGGGTAGAGGGATTGTTGGGGCACTCTCGAATTGACCCTGACTCGTAATTTGAAGCCCGAGTCGTAATGGCGGAGAGATGATTAAACAATGCTTGCCAGCATGTTTGCTCAGCCGCTCATTGGCCCAGGTTTGATGACGCAAGACCCGGTTGAGCGAAGAGGCTATTAATTGATCGAGCATGGCTGGGATCGAAGTGCGCGCTGTGCCTAGAACTTATAGCCACGATGCAGAGCAACTACGCCCAGTGCTAAGTTGAAGTACTCAACTTGCTCAAGGCCGGCATTTTCCATCATTGTTTTCAGTTCTTCTTGACCAGGGTGAACACGAATCGATTCTGACAAATAGCGATAGCTGTCGGAGTCACCTGTCACCAATTTTCCAACGCGGGGAATGACCTGGAAGGAATAGAAATCGTAAACCGGTGCAAGTGGTTCCCAAACTTGCGAAAACTCCAATACCAGTAAGCGCCCGCCGGGACGGAGGACGCGCTGCATTTCGGTAAGTGCGGCATCTTTATGGGTCATGTTGCGTAGGCCGAAAGCCACCGTTACGCAGTCAAACCATTCATCGGGAAAGGGAAGTTTTTCTGCATCACACTGCGCGACGGGAATAACGTAGCCTTTATCAAGTAAACGGTCACGGCCGCGGGTCAGCATTGCGTTATTGATATCGGTCAGCCAGACTTGACCACTTTTCCCTGCCCGCTTAGCAAAAGCGAGCGATAAATCGCCGGTACCTCCGGCAACATCGAGAACGCGAGAACCTTCGCGAACTCCACTCCGCTGGATGGCAAAAGCCTTCCAGTAGCGATGTAGCCCGCCTGACATCAGGTCGTTCATTAAGTCGTACCGTCCTGCCACGGAATCAAATACGTCAGCAACACGCCGAGCTTTCTCGTGCTCGGAAACGGTTTCATAACCGAAATGGGTGGATTCTTTTTTCATAATCTAATGATGATGGCCACAGCCGCTATTACCAATAGGCGGCCGTGCAGTTGTATCTTCGTCACGAGATAAGCCTGCGGTTTCAAGCTGCTTGAGATATTCCAGCCAAAGTTCTTGCTGGTGAGTTGCCAAATTGTGCAACAGATCCCATGAGTAAAGGCCGCTATCGTGGCCATCGGAGAATACTAGGCGCAAGGCGTAAGTTCCCACTGGCTCGATTCGTTCAAGTGAGACCAGACGTTTTCCTGTTTGCAGAACTTCCTGGCCGGGACCATGCCCGCGTGCTTCTGCTGAGGGAGTAAAGACTCTAAGAAACTCAAAATCGAGACGGAAAGAAGCTCCTTCCGGATAGATCAACTCCAGTTGTCGGGACTTTTGGTGCAAAGTGATCGCACTAGGAATTGGCGTATTGGCGTCGATGCCGGCCATGGCTATCTCCTGAACAGGGGCGCTAGTTTAGCGTACTCGCGCAAATTGAGCAGTGAGATTAGGCAAGGCAATCTATCAAATGTTCACTCAATTGTAGTTGCCCGGCTGCTGCGGGGCGAAATCAGCAAGGTGCGAATATTCATTAGATTGTCCATGACGATACTGCGTGCATCCGCAATGCTTTCAGCGTTTTTTACGTGGAAGAAGTCTTTTTTTCCGTCGTGGTAACGAACTGCCGCTGCGTACAGTATTGGTTCCGTCCCCCGGTTCCGTCCATTGCCGCTTTTGTTTGTGCTCTTGGAGCCTGAACCTGATTGGCGGCGTGTCGGTGCCATGATGCTCTCCCTTTGGTGCGTACACGCTCTATCCTAATGAATAATTAATGACATTAAAATATGAATTTAGTCATAAAATCAAAGGTTTTTTCGGGTGGCTTTAAAGAGCTGGCTGAGAGAAAGCCTCCAGTCGCGGTCGCCTCTGATGCAGATGAAGTGCTCGGTAGGCTTGCAGAGGAGAACCGTTAGGAATAGTGTTCTGCTGCAGGAATCGCATTAGAATGAAAAGAGCGATCACTGAAAACAATTCGGTTGAAGGGGGCGATATGTCTAAATTAGTTCGGGGGCTAGCATCCGCATCTATGCTGTTGTGTGGCAGCTACGCTGGTGCGCAGGGAGATTTTTCTACTTGGAGCGATCCTGCCGCCAAGGTGCAAGTGGAAGCCGGTCCGAAAACTCCGGCAATAAAAACAGTGACCAATTTTTCCCAGGCACTGCGGTGCATGGATGAGTTGTTCCTTGCCTACGGTAAGAACGGGATCGTTGTAACTTCTACCGGGATTCCTGATGAGACAGGGAAGGTCAGGACGGGTACGAAGGAAATGTTGATTACAGCCTTGGCTAAAATGACGGTCAAGAGTAATGCCTTCGAGTTCATCGACTTTCACAGTTTGGGTGACGATCTTGGTCAGCTGTTCGCGCGCAAAGGCGATGCCGCGATGAAAGTGCCGGATTATTACATCCGTGGTTCGATTACCCAGATGGATGACAATACCATACGCAAAAACCAGGGGTTCGGTTTTGCTGCGGCGTTTTTTGACTTTGGTGCATCAAAGGATGTTTCCTACGACGTCATCTCGATGGATATGAGTGTCGGCGATGCTGCCTCACGCAAAATTCTTGCGCAGACAAGCACTGCAAACACAATGGTGATCGTTAAGAGTGGCAAGTCCGCAGAGGCGGGTGGCAAGCTTGGAAAAATCGGATTTTCCTTCAATCTTGATTTCAGTCGCTCTGAAGGCTTGGGAGCAACCACTCGCGCATTACTAGAGTTGGGGCTGATTGAAACTCTCGGTAAGTTCACTCAGGTACCTTATTGGCGTTGCCTTGATGCCGACGTTACCAATCCTGTGATTCGGGAACAGGCGTTGGAAACTTACGAAACGTTGAAGGAAAGTGAGCGCATCATGTTTGTCCAGCGCAAGCTGGGGGGGACGATGAATCGCTATAGAGGACCGCTTGATGGGAAAATGAACGAAACCCTCAAGGAGGCCATTCTCGAGTACCAGGCCCAGACTAGCTTGACGGCAGATGGTCGAGTCAATTTTGAGCTGTATGCCAGTTTGCTTGACGATGTACAGAATGCGCTTGCGGCAGCTCCTACGACACCTCCGGCTCGGCAGGCAGGTACGCCAACGGCCGCTCCATCCGCACCTGCTCCGGCGCCACAAGGGAACGCTCCCATCAGTGGGCTTCCGTTCAAAGTCAATTTGGAGAGCGATCGGGGAAGTCGGCCTAGCTATAAGCTGGGTGAGTTTCTCAACATGTCGCTATCGTTGACCGGTGACGGTGCGGTGTATTGTTACTACGAAGATATTAACCGACAGGTCGCACGAATTTTCCCGAACCAGTTTTTCGGTAGTCCGGTGCTTCGTTCGGGAAGTCTCATCCGCTTGCCATCGGGAGGGTTCAAGATCCGCTTCGATCAACCTGGACGGGAACGTGTGGCCTGTTTAGGGGCTGACCGTGAAGTCGTGGTTCCGCAGGCATTCAAGGGGACCCGGGACCTGAGTCCTCTACCGGTGCGTTCTCTGGACGAGGTGGTGAATGCTTATCGACAAAGCAATCCAGCTTTGGTGGCGAGTTATCTAGACATCACTGTGACTCGCTGACAAGTCGCCCTTGGGGGAGGGAGAAATGTCGAAAAATACTCTTTGCGGCAGTCTGCTGGCAGGAGCTGCGTTGTTGCTGCACTCTATGGCGTGGGCTAGTGAGCCTGCTAAGGAGCTGTTTCTCCTGGCCGAACTGATAGTCGGCCAGGAGAAGCCTGCTTCACCGAAGCCATCGGGTGCGCGTTCCCAACGTGAGCAGGCTGGAGCATATGCAAGGGACTCCGGGAGTATTCCGGTCGTTATCGATGATGATGAGCCGGGATTTTTATCCCCGCGCGGTGGAGCGCCTGCCGATGAGCGAGCTTACGAGGGAAGGTCGAAGGCACGAAATTATCAGCAAGGGGGAGGCAATGCTCCAATTGTGATTTCTCCTGCAGATCCGGTGTCGGCTACCAGTGACATGCGTGGGCGGGCTAAAGCCTACACCGGTACAGGTAATGTCCGGGATATTGATCTCAGTAATGTGGGACGCGATGGCATTCCCGTCGTGCCGTGCCAAGAGGTTGATAACGTGTCCGGCCGTATTGGTGACGACAGTGCAGCAGGAGCGATCGTCTATCTTGTGCGTCAAGGCAAGCAGATCAAAGTTCGCTGCAAATAAGTTCCGTCCGATGTCAACCCAGGGTTTTCCCTCGGCGTTAGTACTACTATAGTGAAGGCAAAAGTTGCTCTTTCTGGTTGGCGGAGCTTATCTGCAATGAAAATTAGAAACTGGATATTAGGTTTGGTAACCGCCGCAATGTGCCTATCTGTCTATGGGCAAGGTGTGGTCAATGTTACAGCGGGTGGAGTTCGTGTTCAGGTTGGTAAAGACAGTGTCGCAAGCAATGCAGCGGGCGACTTGGGGACTGATGTGGAAATGGACGGAGTTGCCGTGATTAACGGAAATGTCTATATCGACGGTCAGAAAGTCCCGCGTGGAAAGACATCCTACGTTTCCAAAAAAACGGGCAAGGCTTATCGCATCCAATGGGGAGGTGATGGCAATGTGGCTGTCGAAGAAAAGTAGGGGGCAGCACCCTGGATGGATATTGGGTATGTTGCTCGCTGGGTGTATTGAAGCAGCATACGGAGGGATCGTGATTGACTATTCCTCAGTATCGCCACCGCCAGGGAGTTCTGTCAGGAGAATGCCAGGAATAGTGGTTTATCCTGGATACCCACAAACAGAAACCGGTTACCAGATTCAAAGGAGCCACGCATGGCGGTTGAATCGACAGGGTGATCCACGTAGTGGTTCGTTGCTGGTGTATCCGCCGATGGTTGGTGCTGTGGGAGCACCAGGATCGCAGCGGCAACAGGATGTAAGAACCAACTTGTCGCGGGCGCATGCTTACCGTCTCGACTACTACAAGCGTTAAAAGAATAGGGGATGAAAATGGGGGCTAGGTCGAAGATGCTGGAGTTGCGCCATTGCTGGTTGGCAGTTTGTTTGCTATCGCTTTGGAATGCAGCGTGGTCGCTGGATTTCTTCTCCGGTGATTTCCAGCAAATACTCCGTTCGCGTACTGAGAATCTGACTGTTTGGCAATATGTCGACAATCCCAGTATCTACGTATTCGATTTTCCCGGATTGACCTATCAGGGGCGTAGCTTCAACCGCGTTACCCAGTTTACCGAGCAACAATTTAGCGAGCCTTACCCCAAGGTACTGAATGATGCCGAGCTGAGTCGCCATGTCGAGGCAACTCGGCGGACTCAGGCCGATTTTGCATTCGGTCATGATGTCCTGGTTTCTGAGTTGGTGCAGTTCCTCAACTATGCCTTGCGCGATAAAGTGGAGTTGAACGCCGACGAACTGGCTGTCCGCGACTTTCTGGTCGAACAGGGAATGATTCGGATGTGGCGTGGCTTCTATCAGGGCCTGCGACCAAATGTGGTGATTCTGTCAGTGCCGCAGGTTCAGAGTCGCAAGGCGAATGAGCCGATGATTTCTGAGGATGCCCGTTTTGCAATTCTTCTGCACGAGATGGCACATGGCGAATATTATTCGAACAGCCATTATGCAAAATACTGCCAGAGATTCTGGTATGAAACTCTGAGTGAGGAACAGCGCGAGCACTTCAAGCGCTTCCTGGCGAGTTTCAACTATGCGGTGCAAAACGAGGAACTTGTCATCAATGAGATGCAAGCCTACTTGATGTTTACACCGGATCCTAAATCGTTTAGCGCACGCAAGCTGGGGGTCAGCGATGCGGAACTGCAATCGATCCGCGATGCATTCCGCAAAGGGCGTCCTCCAACACGGTTGCCGCTTACTTTGTCCGGGAGCTCCCTGTGAAAATAAATATCCTGATGTTTGTTTTCTTGTGTCTCGGTGTCATGCCGTCATATGCGCAAACCAGCCAGCGAACTCGGGTTCAGGGCAATACTGAAATTACGGCCTCAACCAATAATATGACTGCAGTTGCGACGGGGGAAAATACGGTAGCTAAAAACCGGGTTGGGGTGATTCAAGGTGATGTTAAAAGCAATACCCGGATTAGTGTTTCGGCAGCGAATGTAACGACGATTGCCGGTGGACGTAACAAAAAAGCTTGTACCAACATTGGAGGGATTGTCAGCAATGAGTGCAAATAAGCGTATTTGGGGGCTGTGGCTTGCGTTGATGCTTGTGCCTTTTAGCGCACATGCAGTTCAAGGGTTGGGTGCCTCAGGGCAGACCAAAGTCAACAACGCCATGGCTAAGCGCTGGTCGGAGCAACAAAAAGGACAAAACACTCCAACGCAGGAAAAGCGCGTAGTCAACGTCGGTAGCCGTCGCAATAATGATTGCAATGTAAATGTCGGTACCGCACAAGCCGGGCAAGGGGGACGTCAGCCCAAGGATATCGTCGTGACGACGAAAGAAGTGATCAACGTTTGCAGGTAAGAGAGACCATGTTTAGCCACAAAAAAGCGAAAGTTGCCCAATCATGTATCGCCATTGCGTTGCTGTTCGGCGCATTGACGGCAGCCAATGCCTCAACCGAGGAAGAAAAGCTCAAGGAACTTGAGCGGGCTATGAATGCTCCGTCCGAGCCAGGGATGGCCAAGCCAAAGCCGCGGACTCGCGCGATTGTTTTCGATAACCAACCCGGAGGTATGGAAGCTGCGGCCCCGGTGGCCTCTGTTACTGCAGCTCCGGTCGCTCGCGATTGCTACGGCTTGCCACCCGATGTGCGCTCCACCGGTGTTGATTTCCCGATTCAGTTCAATGTCGGCAGTGCAGTCATTTCTCCTTCGTCCGAGAGCACACTCAATCTGATTGCCAAATCGCTGGCCTTGAACGAGCGCTGTGTCATCGTCGAGGGCCATACCGATGCCAGCGGCAACTATGACCGGAACTTGCAGCTTTCCCGCGAGCGAGCTGAGTCGGTGATCAATTTCCTGACCTCCCGGAGCGGTATCGATCGCAAGCGCCTGGTCCCGGTTGGCAAGGGCTCGAGCGATCCGCTCAAAAACCTGGATTCTCGCGATTCCAAGAATCGGCGTGTCGTTTTCAAGGTGGTGACCGGTTGATTTCAGCCACGATCCACTTCTACCAGTAGTACCCATTCAACTGTTACAGGAGACTTATTCCATGCGTCTGATTTCTCTGATGATCGCCGCCGCCGTTGTTGCCACCCCGGTTTTTGCCCAGCAGGCCCAGCGCTCTTCCAATCCGCAGGGTGTCCAGATTCAAGGTAACACCAACATCGCTGCTGAAAACAAGAACGTTGCTGCAGTCGCAGTTGGCGAAGGTAACGAAGCCAAGAACACCACCGGCGCGATCAAGGGTGGTACCCAGATCCAGGGTAATACCAACATCAAGGCTTCGCAGAAGAACGCAGTGGCTGTTGCTGTCGGCAAGAACAATTCTGCAGCAAACGAAGCTGGCGTGATTGGCGGCAAGTAATTACGCGCCAACGTTGTTGAATTAAATTTCGAATCAAAACAAGGAGATATACAATGCGCATTCAACTCGCTATCGCTGCTCTGGCTACTGCCGTGATTTCTACCGCTGCATTCGGCCAGGCTTCCCAAGCCAGCCCGAAGGGTGCAATGTCTTCCCCGAATGCACAGGGCGTTCAGATTCAAGGCAATACCAACATTACTGCCGAAAACAAGAACGTCGCTGCTGTTGCAGTTGGTGAAGGTAATACCGCCAAGAACACCACCGGTGCAATCAAGGGCGGCACCCAGATCCAGGGCAACACCAACATCAAGGCTTCGCAGAAGAACGCCACCGCAGTTGCCGTTGGCAAGAACAACACCGCTGCCAACGAAGCCGGCGTGATCGGCGGCAAGTAATTCGCTGACGGCTGCTTGGCGGCTGACGCCAAAGCAGGTCAAAATCAGGGCTGTCGGGAATTTCCCGGCAGCCTTTTTCATTTGTGAGCCTGAGCGATGAGCGATCCTCTGTACCTAGCCAAATCCGAAAGCGGTTTCCCTGCCTTGCTGCCGCGTATGACCAATCGCCACGGTCTGGTTACCGGTGCTACCGGTACTGGCAAAACCGTGACTTTGCAATCGCTGGCCGAACGCCTTTCCTATGCTGGTATCCCTGTGTTCATGGCTGACGTCAAAGGCGATCTGTCAGGCATCGGGGCAGCTGGCAGCCTGACGCCGCGACTGCAGAAACGGATTGAAGAATTGGGTCTGGAGGGCTTTCAGCCGTTTGCCAACCCGGTCGCCCTCTGGGATGTCTTTGGCGAACAGGGCATACCGGTAAGGGCGACGATTTCCGATCTTGGTCCGCTATTGCTGGCGCGACTGCTAGGGCTCAACGAAACCCAGACCGGGGTATTGCAACTTGTATTCCGCATTGCCGACGACGAGGGTTTGCTCCTGCTCGACCTCAAGGATCTACGGGCGATGGTGCAGCATGTTGGTGAGAATGCCAAGGACTACAAAACCGAATACGGCAATGTTTCGGTGACCTCGATCGGTGCCATTCAACGGGGTTTGTTGACCCTGGAGGAACAAGGCGGCGATCGGTTCTTTGGCGAGCCGATGCTCGACATTCACGATCTGATGCAGTGCGACGATAACGGTCGCGGGGTGATCAACATTCTGGCGGCTGAGAAATTGATCCACTCACCGGCCTTGTATTCGACCTTCCTGCTCTGGCTCCTATCCGAGCTATTCGAACAACTGCCGGAAGCCGGCGATCTCGACCGGCCCAAGCTGGTTTTTTTCTTCGACGAAGCCCATCTGCTCTTTACCGATGCGCCGCAGGCATTGGTCGACAAGGTCGAGCAGGTCGTGCGCCTGATTCGTTCCAAGGGGGTTGGGGTCTTCTTCGTCACCCAGAATCCGCTCGACGTTCCGGAAAAAATTCTCGGCCAGTTGGGGAATCGGGTGCAGCACGCGCTGCGCGCCTTCACCCCGCGCGACCAGAAGGCAGTACAGGCAGCGGCGCAAACGATGCGCGCCAATCCGGCCTTCGATGCGGCAACGGCAATCACCGAATTGGGCGTCGGCGAGGCGCTGATTTCCTTCCTCGACGAACAAGGGCGGCCAAATGTCGTCGAGCGCGGCTGCGTTTTCCCTCCTGCTTCCCGGCTCGGGCCATTGACCCAGGACGAGCGCCAGACCTTGCTGCAGGCTTCGCCGCTGCTGACCCGGTACGGTCAGGCAGTCGATCGCGAATCGGCCTACGAAATTCTCAAAGGGGCATCCGTTGCCGCCAAGCCGGTCGCCCCGCGCCCGGGGGCCCTGCCCGCACCGGCGGCACCAAGCGGTGCCGGAATACGGCGGTCCACGGCCGGCGAGCGGCAGCCGGAGGTACGGCCCGAAGCGCCGCGGGAAGCCGCGGACGACAATAGTGGTGGCGGTCTGCTCGGCGGTCTCGGCGACCTGCTTGGCGGCAGCACCGGTCCGCGCGGTGGGCGTCGCGAAGGGGTTCTCGAAGCCGCTGCAAAAAGTGCCGTGCGCGGTATTGCCGGGACCGTTGGTCGCGAGCTTGGTAAACAGATCCTGCGCGGCGTGCTCGGCTCGATTCTCGGCGGTCGTCGCTAAGTGAGCTGAATCACCCCGGCTTTACTAGACACTCTTCAGCCGGTTGAAATACTGGTTTGCCGATGCCCATCCTGGAAAAACGCCTGTTTTCACGGTCGACCGTGAAAACAGGCGTTTTTGTTTGTCAGTATTCGTGCCTTTGCCGGATTGCGCAGTCTCGTCAAGTTATTTAAAGTTCCACCTTCCATACGGCGACGTATGGAAAAAACGATAAAACCATTTTAGAGAACAGAAAGACGCAAACATGGACATTAAAACGATAGGTATCGTCGGCGCCGGCACGATGGGCAACGGTATCGCCCAGGCATTCGCAGTCGCCGGTTTCAGCGTGATCATGGCCGATATTTCGGAAGCCGCCGTGCAAAAAGGCGTTGCGACCATTGCCGGCAGCCTCGATCGCCTGATCAAGAAGGAAAAGATGACGGCCGAGCAAAAGGCCGCCGCGCTGGCTCGTGTTGCGACGGCAACCGATGTCGCGGCGCTCAAGGATGTGGACCTGATCATCGAGGCCGCTACCGAGAATTTCGAGCTGAAGACCCGCATCTTCAAGCAACTCGACGAGCTGGCCAAGGCCGACGCGATCATCGCCTCCAACACCTCTTCGATCTCGATTACCAAGCTGGCGGCCGCAACCAAGCGTCCGGCCCAGGTGATCGGCATGCATTTCTTCAACCCGGTGCCGATGATGGCGCTGGTCGAAGTGATCCGCGGTCTGCAGACGACCGATGCGACTTATGCGGCTGTCGAAACCCTGGCCAAGGCGGTTGGCAAGACCCCGGTCCAGGTCAAGAACAGCCCGGGTTTCGTCGTCAATCGCTTGCTCTGCCCGATGATCAACGAAGCCATCTTCGCGCTGGGTGAAGGCCTGGCCGATGCCGCCTCGATCGACGAGGCGATGAAGCTCGGCTGCAACCACCCGATCGGCCCGCTGGCGCTGTGCGACATGATCGGTCTCGACGTCGAACTGGCGGTGATGCAGGTGCTGTTCGAAGGGACCAAGGATCCGAAGTACCGTCCGGCCCCGTTGCTGGTCGAAATGGTCGAGGCCGGCTACCTCGGGCGCAAGGTCGGCAAGGGCTTCTACGCCTACTAAGCAGCTTTTGTAGCAGAAATGGCAGG
>Ga0209016_1001415_pt1 | contig 19344 bp, 17 predicted proteins | sample EPASupsiteSAE305_FD_187265 | JGI IMG/M metagenome (GOLD analysis project Ga0209016, IMG submission 187265) | Bioremediated contaminated groundwater microbial communities from EPA Superfund site, New Mexico - SAE3-05 (SPAdes) (version 2) | ecosystem: Environmental > Aquatic > Deep subsurface >...
ACGTGTCCATTCGTGAAAACCTGACGCGCGGGCTGTCGCAACCTCCAACTGATAAAGAGATATGGGATGCACTATTTATGGCTGATGCTGAGGAGTTTGTGTCGCAACTTCCCCAGGGACTGGATACGAAGCTTGCAGACCGTGGCGTGGGAATGTCTGGCGGAGAACGGCAGAGATTAAGTCTGGCGCGCGCATTATTGCGAAAGCCGAAATTTCTTATTTTGGATGAGGCTACGAGTCAACTGGATGTCAAGACGGAGGCCACCGTAGTGAAACGCCTTTGGGAACGAACTCCGGGAATTACAATGCTCGTGATTGCCCACCGCGTTGGCGCTGTTCAAATGTGTGATCGAATTATTATTCTCAAGGAAGGAAGTGTGGTTCAAAGTATGGATCGTTCCGATGAATTCTCCACTGGATATCCTCCACTGATTGAACTATTGAATCATGACAAACCAGCCTAAGCAAATTTTCTTCCTCGTTTCTACAGCAGGCCACGTCCGGGGATTTTCTGAATTGGCAAGGCTAGTAAGCAATAGTGGTATTGCGAAGACCTCAATACTGAACTTTCCAAGCGATTCTATGGCGAAGTCTTCTCGTGAACCCGACTCAGAAATCCAGGAATTAGTGTGGCGAGGGGACACTTTTTCCAATCGGAATGATTTAATCAGATCGAGTTGTTCGGCGTTTTCTCTTAAACACCGGTTCTACAATATGGTTGATAATCATTTGCGTAACTTTCTCGTTTTTTTTCTTGCGACTGCAAATAGCATGATGTTTTTTGGAACTTTGACTTATTTTGCAGTAACCAATAGTTTATTATGGTTCTTTGGGTCGAAACCGAGGCCGGTGCCTTCTCTGGGCGAGGAATTTTTAAGTAAGGTTTTTGCCGATTCCTTCAGTTTTATTTGGAAGGCTAAACGTTACCTGCCTTCGAATAAGATTCCCATAATTGGCGGGCCATTAAATTTTATTGCGCAAGCGCTTTTCTACGGTCTCTGGTCAAGGAGGTCAACGCTGGAAGGGGTGTCGGGCTTTTTTCGTAAGAGTCGCCCGGATTTATTGGTTTTGCCTGAACAGAACTTTGGTTATTGGCATGAGATTTTATTTTTTTGGGCAAGGGAAAATAATGTTCCCGTTCTGGTCATACCCTACTCATTAGCAGGACATCAGGAGTGGGCTGAAAATTTCAAGGAAATGCCGGAGTGCCATGTCAAAGGCATTTTTCGAAGATTGATTGCACGGGCATTTCCTAAATGGGTTCTGAAGTATAAGGGAGATCGCCTGATATTGCCCCTTTCCTATATATTTTCCTGTGAGCACCTGAAATGTGTTCCCACCATACCGTGGGTGACAAACTCTGGGCCTGAGGGATTTTTTGCTGTTGACAACGCTTTTCTGAAGGATTTTTACAGTCGTGAAGGGGTGGATACTTCGAAATGGCGAGTTATTGGCTCTTTAGCAGAGGATTGTCTATTTCGTAATCTGGAGAAAAAGGCGGAGGTAAATGAAAGGATCGCCCGAAATCTTGGACTTAATTCGTCCTTGCCTGTTGTACTGATTGGTCTTCCTCCGGAGCAGTTCAGTTTGGGTATACGTGAAGGAATGGAGTTTGACAATTATCGTTCCCTTGTCGATTTCATCATCGATACCGTAAAAGCCTGTTGCGGAGGGCGGTATAATATTTTGGTCAATCTTCATCCGCGGACTAGCAAAAAAGATGTTGCCTACATCGAATCCGATATGGTGCGAATTATAGACGGACCCATCGAGGAAATTTTGCCGGTTGCAGTTTTGTATGTTTCTGTTATTTCTGCGACCATCCGTTGGGCTATTGCTTGTGGCGTTCCTGTTCTTAATTTTGATGCGTATCAAGCGCACTATGCCGACTACAACGGCTTGGCAGGAGTGGTTGAGGTAAATACAAAAAAACAGTTCGAGCTGGAATTGTCAAGCATTGTAAATGGACCGACTTATCTTGAACAGCTTACGGCAAACCAAAAAATCGATGCCCAAAGAATGTTTAGATTGGATGGACATGCAAAAGATCGAATTGTTGAACTCATGGAGCAACTCAGTGCAAAGTCTCTTAATGACACGGAGCGCAAAAATCCATAAACCTGATTGGAGAGTGCATTGACATGAATAATGGACTATTATTAGTGGGGACTGGGCCAATGGCTGTGGAATACGCCAAGGTGCTTCATGCATTAAATGTTGGCTTTGAAGTTGTTGGGCGTGGAACTGCTTCTGCGTCTCGCTTTTTTGAAACCACAGGAATTTCTGCGCACATAGGCGGAATCGAGGCTTATCTCGACACTATAGATTACAAACCGGAGCAAGCTATTGTATGTGTAACAGAGAATATGTTGGGAGAAGCTACACGAACTTTGCTAAGAAAAGGTGTTAAATCTATTCTGGTGGAAAAGCCGGGAGGATTAACGCCCGAAGATGTTATGCAAACTGAGGCAATATCTAGACAAGTAAACGCAGAGGTTTTTGTTGGATATAACAGAAGGTTTTATGCATCGGTAATCAAGGCGCAAGAAATCATTAAGGCAGACGGAGGTGTAAGCTCTTTATATTTTGAATTTACTGAGTGGAGTCATGTTATTGAGGAATTGCAAAAAGCTCCCGGGGTGAAGGAGAATTGGTTTTTGGCCAATTCAAGTCACGTGGTTGATTTAGCTTTTTATTTGGGGGGGAATCCGCTGGATATCTGTTGTTTCACTGCGGGGGGGGTAAATTGGCATCCTTCTGCAGCTGTGTTTGCAGGAGCCGGAAAAACTGAAACCGGAGCTTTATTTAGCTATCATGCAAATTGGGGAGCGCCGGGGAGATGGTCGTTAGAAGTGATGACTCGTGCTCATCGTCTTGTTTTTAAACCTATCGAGAAATTGCATATCCAAAAAATCGGAAGTATATTAGTGGAAGAATGTCCCATAGATGATGAATTAGATAAAAATTATAAGCCAGGGTTGTATAGGCAGACGGAGCTTTTTTTAAGGAATAATAAAAAGCTGCTCACTCTTAGCGAACAAGCTAATTTGATGGAATGGTATTTAAAAATTAACAACAAACATAATTAACGAGGACGACTATGAAGAATCTTGACGTACCTCTGTTCTCATACGTTATCAACATACTGAATAATATCGAAAAAGAATTTCCTGTACAATCATGGAGGGCTTTTGATTTTTGCGTTTGGCCAATGCTTCGAAATCAGATTGGGCTGGAGATCATTAAGAAAGGACTCGATCATCCCAATAAGCCACAAAAAGGTAATGAGGACTCACGAATACGTCGAGTTTTGTCTTTTCCAATTTCGCTTGGAAATAGCTTTATCCAGACCAAGAAGGCCTCTTTCTTAGATCGAATTCATAATGAAGCTCCCAAAACCGCACAGGTTTTGTTTTTAGGTTTGAATTTAGAACGCCAATTACAATTGTCCGATAATAGAAGAATGGATGTACACTGCGATTTAATTGTTGAAAAACTCAATCTGCGTGGAATAACAACCCGTTATTTCGAGTGGAATCCTCTTCATAGATATCTTTTTCCGCGATATGGGAATACAAAATTTATTCAAGATCGAATAGACTGGTCAAAGGTTCTGGGTATGATACGTTACCAACTAAACTCTCATCAGTGTCCTAATTTTAATGATTATAATAAGTTGCGTGAGCAACTGCGAACGCAGTACTGCATCACGAACATACCTTCCATACAATATTGGCAATCCTATTTTTTTTTCATTAACGAACTGTCATGCTATTTTCAGCGAGAGATAATTAACAGTAAGGTAAGAATTGGCTTTGTTGCGGACTACGCAAGCAGCGCTGGCATGGCGTTCGTACTAGCCTGCAGAAGAAACGGAATACCATCAGTTGATATTCAGCATGGGGCAGCTGGAGATTCCAACCATCATTATGGTGGTTGGAGTTGTATCCCCCCCAATGGATTTGAAGTATTGCCTTCATTTTTTTGGTGTTGGTCTGAGGATGAAGCTTTATCAATTAATAACTGGAGTCATAATGCAAGTGAGTTTCATAGGCCCTTAGTTGGGGGAAATCCATATCTTGCATATTGGAATGAAAATAAGCACGATAACATATTTGAACATTCACACGATAGACTTAACCCGACTCATATAACAAAAAACATATTGCTAGCGCTGCAGTTTGAAGTTTGTATTCCAGAGCATGTACTTGCATTATTTAAAAAATCTCCGTCTAATTGGAAATGGTGGATTCGTCATCATCCTTGTTCAACTAATCAGGAGCGAAATTCGATTGAAGACCTATTGCTTTCACAAGGGTCTCACCTAATTTATGATATTCATTACGCAAATGAATTGCCGGTTGTTGCATTGTTAGATATTATGGATATTGTTGTTACTCAATGGTCCGCAATCATTCTTGAAGCAAAAAATATGGGCGTCAAGTCGGTACTGACGCATACATTTGGACGAGATTTGTTTCAAAAAGAAATCGACAGTGGTTTTGCAATTTTAGCGCTAGACACAGAAACATTAAAAGAGATCATCGATGATACAAGCAAAAAGTCAATATATGATAAGGGGAAGGCAATCAATGATTCAAAATTAATGGAACAAGCAATTGATAAGCTGGTCAAGGAATATTTACCTTGATGCTGGGAAGGAATTGGGAAAATATGAATTATAAAACTTGTACTCGATGTATCATGGACACTTCGGATCCTGAAATCCGTTTTGATAAAAATGGCATATGCAATCATTGCGCCCGATTTGATGAATTGGCTCGAAATGACTGGTTTCCCAACGAGGAAGGGTCTCGCAGGCTGGAAGCGATTGTTGCAAAGATCAAACAGGAAGGGCGCGGCAAAGAGTATGATTGTGCTCTTGGGCTTAGCGGCGGCGTAGATAGTTCGTATTTGGCGTATAAGGCCAAGGAATTTGGCCTGCGTCCACTGGTGATCCATGTGGATGCGGGCTGGAATTCGGAATTGGCTGTCAATAATATTGAGAATATCTGCAAGGAATTGGAATATGATTTGCATACTCATGTAGTGGATTGGGAGGCTATGCGGGATTTGCAGGTGGCCTTTCTGCGTTCCGGCGTTCCCAATCAGGATGCGCCGCAGGATCACGCCTTTTTTGTTGCCTTATATTCGTTTGCGGTGAAAAACAACATACGCTATGTGCTTAACGGGTCCAATATCGCGACTGAGAGCATTCTTCCCCAAAGCTGGGGGTATAATGCCATGGATGCCCGGTTTTTGCAGGGGATTCATCGACGGTTTGGTACCGGCACATTGGCCGGATATCCAACCGTTTCTTTCTTTCAGTATCATGTGTATTACCCGTATATCCGGCGAATGCAGGTTGTTCGTATGTTGAACTATTTGCACTACAACCGGGACGAAGCCAAAAAACTTCTGGTTGAAAAACTGGGCTGGAAAGATTATGGGGCAAAACATTACGAATCACGCTTTACGAAATTCTTTCAGGGTTATTTTTTACCGACACGATTTGGTTATGATAAGCGGCGGGCGCATTTGTCCAGCCTGGTAGTTTCCGGGCAGATGAGCCGTGAGGATGCACTGGTTGAAATGGCGAAAGCCCATTATCCCGAATCCGAGCAACGTGAAGACCGCGCCTATGTGATCAAAAAACTCGGCTTGACTGATGAGGAGTTTGAAAAACTGCTACGAATGCCGCTCAAATCCCATCTGGATTATCCTTCGAATGCCGTACTTTATCAAAAACTGATCCGAATCCGATCAATGCTGCGTGGCAAATGAGGGTGAAATAATGATTGTGATCGTGGATTATCGGATGGGGAACTTGGGTTCCTTGAAAAATATGCTGGGGAAGATCGGTGCGGAATGCATGATCAGTTCAGAGCCAGAGGTCATTGCGGCGGCTGACAAACTGATTCTGCCCGGAGTGGGGTCTTTTGACAATGCTATGACGAATATTAGGCAGATGGGGTTGGAAACAGTTCTAAACCAAAAGGTGATAAAACAAAGAACGCCTCTTCTTGGGATTTGCTTGGGGATGCAGTTGCTGGCGAGGTCCAGTGAAGAGGGCGTGCAACCGGGGTTGGGTTGGATTGATGCAAAAGTCGTCCGCTTTAATTTTGCGGGCCTGGACACAGGAAACAGACGGTTGACGATTCCTCACATGGGCTGGAATTCATTGACGGTGAAAACCCCCGACCGACTTTTTGCCGATATGGAGCCGCAGGCCATGTTTTATTTTGTTCATTCCTATCATTTCTGCTGCGACCATCCGCAGGACAGTTGGGCGAGCAGCTTTTACGGTTATGAATTTACGGCGGTTGCGGGTCGGGAGAATATCATCGGCGCCCAGTTTCATCCCGAAAAGAGCCTGCGATTTGGCAAGCAACTGCTGACCAACTTTTGCAACGGAGGAATCCAATGATCCGGACAAGGGTAATCCCCTGCCTGCTGCTGAAAGGGGCGGGCCTAGTCAAAACAGTAAAGTTTCAGAAGCCGACTTATATTGGAGACCCCATTAACGCAGTTCGGATTTTTAATGAAAAGGAATGCCATGAATTAGTTTTTTTGGACATCACCGCAACATTGGAAGGCAGAAAGCCCCGCATGGAAATGATCGCCGACATTGCGGGAGAGTGCTTTATGCCGTTTGCTTATGGCGGTGGAATTAGCGATCTGGAAGACGCACGCAAAATTCTGGCGCTCGGAGTCGAAAAAATCGTCGTCAATTCGCATGCCGTTGAAAACCCGGCCTTTATTACAGAAGCCGCCCGATTGTTTGGCAGTCAGAGTGTAGTGGTCTGCATTGATGTGAAAAAAAACTTCTGGGGGAAATACGAAGTTTTCACGCAGGCTGGACAGAAAAATGCAAAAAAAAATCCGGTTCAATGGGCGCAAGAAGTGATGCAGCTCGGCGCCGGCGAGATCATCGTCAATTCGATTGACCAGGATGGAACCATGCAAGGATATGATCTTAAATTGATTCAATCCATTACTGCGGCTGTGGATATTCCGGTGGTAGCCTTGGGGGGCGCGGGGAGCGTACAGGATCTGGGGCGGGCAGTAAGTGAAGGCGGTGCGGCAGCTGTGGCTGCGGGCAGTTTCTTTGTTTATTATGGCAAGCACCGAGCGGTCTTGATCAGTTTTCCGTCAGATAAAGAACTGTCACAGGTGTTGCCTTGATGAACTGGTCTTTTATCCGGCATTTTTCCAATTACTTCGCGTCCAGCCTGTTGGTTGCCGCATTGGGCGTGATTGCTCTGCCCGTTTATACGAGATTGCTGTCAGTTTCGGAGTATGGAGTAATTGGAGTATTTCGGGCCTATGCCGGAATCTTTGCCATTGTCGGGACGCTCTATTTTCAGTCCGGGATGAATCGTTTTCTGTTTGAAGACAATTTGTCAGAAGATGAACTAAAAAAGTTTCTGGGGTCCACCTTTGTCTGCCTTGGGACGTTGCAGGCTGTTTATTTTTTGATTTTTAATGTCTTTGCCGCCCCGTTGTCCTGGCTATTGGCGTTGCCGTCCGATCTGATCCGCTTGCTGCCTTTTTTGTCCATGGCCCTTTTCATGGCGATTTTCTGGGAACAATACTATCAGGCGCAAAAACGTAGCGGTATCATCGCCGTTGTTCGTCTGGTTCAAAACTATGCAGCATTTGCTTTGTCCCTCTTTCTGGTTTTCAATCTGACGGAAGATAAATTTCTCGGCCCGATCTGGGGGCAGATTATTGTCGGGATCATTACTATTGCCTATTTTTTATGGGATTTGCAGCCAAAGATCGAATGGGGCCTGCGGATCCAGGACGTGAAGTATCTGGCCTGCTTTTCGCTACCGTTACTCCCCTATGCTTTGAGCGGGGAAATACTGGGCCAGTTTTCCCGGCTGGCCATCAATTATTTGCAGGGAGCTGGCGATGCTGGGCTATATTCGTTGGGAAACAGTATCGGCGCGATGCTCAATTTGGTTTGGGTCTCGTTGCAGAGCGCCTGGATTCCTTCTTATTATGCCCGCATGAACGAAGGGGAGTATGCCAGTAGGGATCGTGAACTGACCAAGATTGTCCATTTTTTCGTTTTTGCTGCCTGCGCCGGCGTGCTGTTTGGCAGAGATGTTGGCAGGATTCTGTCGGCCCAATCTTTTCATCAGGCATTGGACATTGTTCCCCTGATTGTGCTCGGGCAGATGTATTACGGCTTGTTTCAAATTTATGCGCTATCGATTAATTATGCCAAAAGTACGCATTATTTGTCCCTGGTGGTTGTATCGGCCGGCCTGATCAACATCCTGCTCAATCTGCTGATGATTCCGCTCTACGGCTATATGGGCGGCGCGGTTGCCATTCTGATTTCCTATCTGTGCCTGCTGCTGATGGGCTGGTATGTTTCTTCCCGGATGATTCGGGTGAGTGCTCCTGACATATTGATGGTCGCGGGACCGACGATTTGGATATGGCCCCTTGTGATCCTGACCTATGCTCTTTCCGCCGGTGAGATTGATCTGATCATTCAACTGATGGTCAAAATTGGCGGACTCGCGACGTTGGGAATGATCTTGTTCAGACGCTATGCATGAATGAAAAGGAAGGGCGAAGAGCGGAAAGGAGTTCAGTTTGATTTTTGCAGCCTTGAGTGTATTAGCTACTTGCATTGTCAGTATCGGTTTGACTGTTGGCATTCTGCGGGATCGAAGCCTTTTGCTGAAGCCGTCGATCGTTGTTTTAGGGTTTTACCATCTTTGCATACAATGGCCGTCAACCCTGTATGCGACAATCGGTCCCGGCCTCGACTTTGTGGCGAGACGCGGTCTGGATTCTTTTTATACAGACTGGGCTGTTCCCTGGGGTTGGCATTTTTTCGTGCTGGCGCAGGTATTTCCTTTGATGGGGCTATTTGGTTCACTTTTTATCTTTCGCCGTAGTGCTCGTGAACAATGGAGCCGAATCACTGTCACTTCAGAATCTTCTTTGCTTTTTTTCCATTTGGTATTGGGGCTGATGATTTTGGCCGTGGTCGTCTATTATTTCTCGGTAGTGCCGCTTCAAAAAACGGGATTATATGCCATTTTGTTTTCTCCGGCAAACTATGCGTTTGCCAGGGAAAATTCCTTAAAGCTATTGACTGACAAAAAGTTGCAATACTTGTTTTCCTGGATGACTTCAGTGCTGGTGCCTTTTTTTTGCGTGACTGCCAGCTTTGCGGCCTGGGACTGCCTGAAACGGCGGCGGATGATTCCAGGAGTTATATTAATAGTCCTGATTGTCATTGGTATTGTTGCATCTTCCTTGACTGGAGCAAAATGGCCGCCGGCTTTCACAATTTTTGTATTGATTTTGGCATGGCTGCTTCGCAGGAAGATGCGGTTTAGCTTTTGGGGCGGAATTGCTGCGTTTTGCCTGATCCTAGGACTGCCGGTGGTATTTACGATAATGAGGGCGCCGTCTTTGTTATGGATGGATGCGGTATGGCTGATGTTGCACCGGACATTTTTTGCACCGATGGAAGCTTGTCGGGACTATGTCCGTTATACGATGGAGGTAGGATATTTAGGGATTGCTGCATATCCTAAATTGGCTCGACTAGTGGATGTGATCCCGATCGATTTGCCTAACGTGATTCATCGCTATTATTTCAATCATTCTGTTCAGACAGGGTCACATACTGCTTCTTTTGTTTTTTTTAACTATGCGGCTTTCGGTATAGGGTCATTCATTATTTCGTTGTTGAGTTTATGGGCTTTGGATTTATTGACACTATTCTATCGCTTTATTGCCAATTCAACTTTGCTTATAGCTTGTATGGCCGTTGTAACGGCAGCAAGTACCAGTTTCGTTTCCTCCGATTACATGGTGACGTTGGTAACCCATGGAGTCGTAGTCAGTTTTGGTGTGGCTATATTTTTGGAGTGGGCAGGTGCACTATGGCAAAAGCGGTAATATGCCATCTTACGAGTGTTCATCCGGCAGCGGACATCCGAATATTTCACAAGGAGTGTCAGTCTTTGCTTTCGGCAGGCTATCAAACCCATTTGACTGTTTGTGGGTCACAACAGATTCATGAAGCAGGCATACAAATCCACGTCGCGATGGAGCATGTAAACGGAAGATTTCAGCGTTTCTCGCAGGCTCTGTGGAAAATGGCGAAGAAAGCCGTAGAAGTTGATGCAGACATTTATCACTTTCATGATCCGGAACTAATCGCTGTAGCCCTATATTTGAAACGACTTGGAAAAATTGTTATTTATGATGTCCACGAAGATTATCCCAAACAAGTGATGTCCAAGGAATGGATTGCGCCATTTTTGCGTCGTCCGGTTTCTGTTTTGGTCGATTTGGTTGAAATGTATGCATGCCAGAAACTTGATGCGATTGTAGCAGCGACTGATTCTATTGCACATCGGTTTAAGTCGGTTCATCCTAATGTCGTTTTGGTAAGAAATTTTCCAATGTTGCAGGAATTTCCGTTATTAGTGGAAGATAGTGATTTGTTTAATTCTTCAACTGATATAGATTATGATCTTTGTTATATTGGTGTATTATCTTTTCAGCGTGGTTTGGGCGAAATGGTGAATGCTGCCAGAAAACTCAATTTACGGCTAGTTTTGGCTGGCCCCTTTTCTACCCAGCAAGAGCAGCAATACGTTGAAAACCTATCTGCCGATAGCTCGGTAGATTACCTGGGCATCCTATCTCGGCCAGATGTTGCTCAACTATTGCGAAGGTCTCGAATCGGAATGACAGTTCTAAACGCATCTCCCAACCACATGGAGGCGTATCCGACCAAGCTGTTTGAATACATGGCAGCCGGCTTGCCGGTTATTGCATCAGATTTCCCTTTATGGCGGGATATAGTGGAAAGAAACTGTTGTGGCATTTGTGTTGATCCGCAATCTTTACAATCTTTGGAATCTGCGATTAAGACAATATTGGGTGATGAGAAAAAAGCCCAATTAATGGGAAGCAATGGCCGCCAATTGGTGCAACAGAAGTTCAGTTGGAATACTGAGAGAATAAAATTGATTGATCTTTATGATAAACTTGCTTCAGGGAAAACGTTGTAAATTATCGAGATGGAAAGGAAAACGCGATGAAAATATTGACAGTGATTGGTGCAAGACCGCAATTTGTAAAGGCGGCCGTGGTTTCCCGGGCAATTCGCAATTTTTCGGGGATATCCGAAGTGTTGGTACATACCGGACAGCATTATGATGACAATATGTCTGATGTGTTTTTTCGGGAAATGGATATTCCAAGTCCGGCAATTCATTTGGGCATTGGCAGCGGCTCTCATGGCAAGATGACCGGACGGATGCTGGAAAAAATTGAAGAGGTATTAGTGCGAGAAAAACCTTCAATTGTATTGGTATACGGTGATACCAATACGACTCTTGCCGGAGCGTTGGCTGCCGCCAAACTTCACATTCCTGTTGCCCACGTTGAAGCCGGACTACGATCATGGAATTTCCAGATGCCGGAAGAGATCAATCGTATTCTGACGGATCAACTCTCACATTGGTTGTTTTGTCCCACCGATACCGCGGTGGAAAATCTCTTGTCGGAAGGGATACGGGAGAAGCTTGGCGCCGGTCGCAAAGTACGGAATGTAGGAGACGTTATGTATGATGCGGTTTTGTATTATCAGGCGAAAGCAAGTCCTTCGGCCATGATTGAGCAGTTTGTGCGTGAGAATGGGGCCGGATATGTGTTGGCTACGGTTCATCGGGCGGAGAATACGGATTGTCCTGAACGCTTAATGAAAATATTTGACGCTTTGCAGGAGGTTGCCAGACAAGTGCCGGTTATTTGTCCGGTACACCCCAGAACTGCGGCCCGACTGGCCGAACAGGGCATTGATTTATCCAGTTCGTCACGGAATCTCTATTTGTGCAATCCGGTCGGTTATTTTGACATGCTAACGCTGCAAAAGTCATGCCGGTTAGTAATGACCGACAGTGGGGGGGTTCAAAAGGAGGCATACTTTTTCCGCAAGCCCTGCATAACTCTGCGGGAGGAGACCGAGTGGGTGGAATTGGTTCAGGAAGGATGGAACTTATTGGCCGGCGCAGAACCTGATCGTATTTTGGTTGCATTCCGACATTTTTCCGGCGAATTGCCTCATTGGGATGAAAGATTATACGGCGATGGGCAGGCTGGCGATAAGATTGTGAAAGAATTGGCGGAAATGATGGGATGATAATATGAATGTATGGCTGATTACAGTCGGAGAACCGTTACCCATAGATTCTTCCAATGCCCGTCTGATGAGAACGGGTTTGTTAGCCCGGCAATTATTGGAACAAGGGCATGGTGTTGTCTGGTGGAGTTCGGCTTTCGACCATTTTCGGAAAAAAAACCGGGAATATAGTGAATCTGAGTTGCCGCTCTTTGGGACCGGGCGCCTGCAATTGCTCCAGGCGAATCCGTATCAGAAGAATGTTTCATTGGCCAGATTGCGCAATCATTATCGATTGGGCAGAGAATTCACGCGTTTGGCACAACAGCGGGAGAAGCCGGATGTCGTGGTCTGCTCGATGCCGACGATTGAATTGAGTCTGGCGGCTGTCAGATATGGGAAGAAAAATGGGATTCCCATTGTGTTGGATATCCGTGATTTATGGCCGGATATCTTTCTGAACTTGGCTCCGACTGTTTTTCGTCCTGTCGCCAGGGCTCTTTTAACTCCGTACTTCTTGATGCTTGAAGAAGCCTGCCGAGATGCATCGGCTATATTTGGCATTACCGAGGAAATTGTCGAATGGGGTGTGAAATATTCAAGCAGACCCCGCAATCATCATTGGGACAGAGCCTTTCCACTGGCCTATTCGCATAAGACCCCGGAGTCGGCGGATGTCGAAAATGGATTTGAATTCTGGCGGAACCTAGGCATCGTTCAGGGTCATTCCTTAAAAGTATTCTCCTTTGTTGGTACAATGGGGCGACAACTGGATCTTTCGTCAATAACAGAACCGATTCGTCGGATGGTTGATTCGGATTCAAACCTGCGTTTTGTTTTTTGCGGAGATGGAGAACGTTTGCCGGAGTTGCGACAACGATTTCAAGATAATCCGGCGGTTTTGCTGCCTGGACGGGTCGGCTTTGCTGAGATTTGGACTTTGCTTCGTATGTCCAACGCCGGTTTAATCCCATATAAAGATACCGAAGATTTTCGCATGTCGATTCCCAATAAAGTGGTGGAATATTTGTCGGCAGGAGCACCGGTGATATCTAGCCTTTCCGGCACTACACAAAAACTGCTGCAGGAGAATTCCTGCGGGATTAGTTTTTTTGACGGTCGGCAGTTTACTGAGGCTTGTAGTGTACTTGCCGAACCGCAGAAGAAAGCTCCGTTTAGCATTGCGGCTACAAAAACCTATGAGAATTTTTTTGTTGCTGAAAAAGTCTATGCAAATATGATATCATTATTGGAAGATATTGCTTCAGCAAAGGAACAGGAGTGAATGGATTTGAATGAACCGGATTATTTGTCTGTGACCGAATTAGCGGGCGATGATGTTACCAGTGAACAAGTGGAAAGGATTTGTCACCGCTATTATTGGGCAGGAAAGTATTGTATCGACAAGGATGTATTGGAAGTTGCCTGTGGTACCGGGCAAGGGATAGGTTATCTTGCCGGCCTGGCCCGTTCGGTAAAAGCTGGCGACTATACGGCTGAAATGCTAGATATTGCCCGCAATCATTATAAAGATCGATTTGATTTTTTGCAGTTTGATGCACAGGAAATGCCTTTTGAAGATCAGTGTTTTGATGTAGTGATTATTTTTGAAGCGTCCTACTATTTGCCTGACGCCGAACGGTTTGTTGCGGAATGCGCCCGCGTTCTTCGCCCGAACGGGGTGGTACTTTTGGCGACGGCCAATAAGGATTTGTTTGATTTTAATCCAAGCCCCTACAGTCATGTATATCATGGGACGGAGGAACTGCAGCAGTTATTTGCAAAAGAGGGTTTTTCAACTGAATGTTTCGGGTATATGCCGGTCGAGGCCTTGAGCCTGAAACAAAAAATATTGCGGCCGGTCAAAAAATTTGCTGTAGAAATGGGCTTGATCCCCAAAACAATGGCTGGGAAAAAACTGCTAAAAAAACTTGTTTTTGGCGGATTGATATCTATGCCGGCCGAAATAAGGCCAGAAATGTATGATTATAAAGAACCGGAAAAACTGGACTGCGCGTTGCCAGATACCCGTCATAAGGTTATTTATTGTGCAGCAAGAAAAGGCGGGGTGTAGTGAGCAATGAAACGGCTGTTTGATGTAGTGGTTTCCTTGATCGGTCTGATTGTACTGAGTCCGATTTTTTTTGTAATTGCCGTTGCGATCAAGCTGGAATCGTCGGGGCCGGTTTTCTACCGGGGGTGGCGAGTGGGTCTGCATGGGAAACCTTTTCAGATTTATAAGTTTCGCAGTATGGTTCAGGATGCTGACAAAAGTGGCGTGACTTCGACGAGCGGGACGGATTCACGCGTTACCCGAATGGGCCATGTGATTCGTAAGTTCAAGTTGGATGAGTTTTCTCAGCTTATCAACGTATTGGTCGGGGATATGAGTTTGGTCGGGCCGCGACCAGAAGTGCAAAAGTTTGTCGACTTGTATACGGAAGAAGAAAAAGAAATTTTGACTTTGCGTCCCGGAATTACTGACTGGGCATCTATTCGGTTTCATAACGAAGGCGAGATCATCGAGGCTTCCGGGATTGCCGACGCGGATGAAGCCTATGCGAAATTGATCAGACCGGACAAACTGCGGTTACAGCTCAAATATCTGCGTGAACATACTCTTTGGATTGATTTTAAGATTCTGGTCTGTACGGTGTTGACCATCCTCTCCACACGAACCGGTGGCAAACCGGTCGGTGTGCCGGAGTTGGAATAAAGATGATTTTTGGGAAAGGCAGGAATTATGATGAGCGAAATTCGGAATGTCCCATTTTTTAATTATCCCCGAGTGTTTTTGGATGAAGAGCAGCAGTTGACGGAAATCTTTCACGATGTCGGATCGCGGGGAGCTTTTATCCTGCAGAAAGATTTGCAAGAATTTGAAAATGACCTGGCCGGCTATGTTGGAACGAAACATGCAGTGGGAGTAGCGAACGCCACTGATGGGCTTGAATTGGCCTGGATGGCTGTTGGACTGCGTCCCGGCGACGAGGTCATCCTTTGCTCTCATACGATGTTGGCTACAGCCGCTTCCGTAGTGACGGCCGGTGGTCGACCGGTGCCGGTGGAACTGGGCGAAGATAATCTGATAGATCCGCAGGCGGTGGAAGCTGCAATCAACCCTCGTACCGTTGGAATCATGCCAACTCAGCTAAACGGGCGGACCTGCAATATGGACCGGATTATGGGTATTGCCCAAAAACACGGGCTGTTTGTGGTGGAAGATGCAGCACAGGCGCTGGGGTCCCGCTTTAAGGGGAAAATGGCTGGAACCTTCGGCAAAGCAGCGGCGATTAGTTTCTTTCCGGCAAAAGTATTGGGTTGTTTGGGTGACGGTGGCGGCGTCGTTACAAATGATGACGCCATCTTTGATCGGGTTTATCAACTGCACGATCATGGGCGTGATATAAATGGAGAAGTCCGTTCTTGGGGTCGCAACAGTCGATTGGACAATTTGCAGGCTGCAATTCTGAAATACCGTTTGCAATCGTATTCGCAGGTTATCGAGCGTCGGCGGGAAATTGCCGCAATGTACCAGTCCTTGTTGGGCGATTTGGAAGAATTGAAATTGCCGCCGGCGCCAAACGCAAATCCCGATCATTTTGACGTTTATCAGAACTATGAACTGGAAGCGGATCGTCGGGACGAATTAAAGGAATACCTAAGACAGAACGGAATCGGAACATTGATCCAATGGGGCGGCAAGGCGGTTCATCAGTTTGAACGGCTAGGCTTTACCTGTCGGTTGCCAAAAGTGGAAAGATTCTTTGAACGTTGTCTGATGTTGCCTATGAATATGTTTTTATACAATACGGACGTGGAATATGTTTGTGGCAAGATTCGCTCATTCTACCGAAAATAAAAATTCAGGCAAAAACGGAGGAACGGTTTGATATGAGTGAAAGGGATCTTGAGGCGTTGGCAGGAAGTCACTTGTGTAAGATTCCGCCACGATTTGACTCGATTGGACTTTCCGATTCAGCGCAAATTCTTTTATTGAGAGAAATGTTGCGTATCCGCGTCTTCGAAGAAACGGTTGCGGATTTGGTTATCCAAAAGCAGATTGTTACGCCCTGTCATCTTTATACGGGTCAGGAAGCGGTTGCGGTCGGGATCTGTCATTCGCTGCGGGATGAAGATCAGGTTTTTAGTACTCATCGGTCGCATGGGCACTATTTGGCCAAAGGGGGCGGAATGCAAGAGGCCATGGCAGAGCTGTTTTGTCGGGTTACTGGTTGTTCCTTTGGGCGCGGCGGTTCCATGCATTTGGCTTTCCCGACCAAAGGATTGCCCGGATCTTCTTCCATCGTTTCCGGCAGTATGTCGATTGCTGTTGGCGCGGCTTTGGCTGAAGCAGTCCGAAAAAGCGGCGGCGTAAGCGTGGTTTTTCATGGCGACGGAGTACCGGAAGAAGGCAGTTGGCATGAAAGCGCGAATTTTTCTGCAGTCCGGAAGCTACCCATTGTTTTTGTCTGTGAGAATAACCTGTATTGTACTCATATGCCATTGCCGAAACGTCGTGTGCATGATAATTTTCCGGAAATGGCCAAAGCGCATGGGTTCCGCTATATTGCGCAAGTGGATGGAAATGATGTGCTGGCGGTTGCAGAAGCCGGAAAGCTTGCAATTGAAAAGGCGCGAAATGGAGAAGGCCCGGCTTTTATTGAATGCCGGACCTATCGTTGGCGAGGGCATGTTGGTCCTAACTTTGACGTAGACATGGGGATTCGAAGCCAAGAAGAGATTGATTTCTGGAAAACACGTTGCCCTGTTGAAACTTTTTCACGCTATCTATTACAGAAGGGTGTGCTGAGTGAAACTGCCTGGAAACAGATTCAGTCTGAAGTTTCGACTGAAGTGGATGCATCTGTTGAGTTTGCAAAAATGAGTCCGTATCCGGACGTGTCCAGTCTAACGAACCATGTGTTTAGGGAGGGGAAATAGCGGCGATGAGCGTCAAGACTTATGCAAAAGCGATCAATGAAGCCCATCAACAGCTTTTGGCCTCCGATCCGAGAGTTTTCGTCATTGGACAGGGGTCGGAAAGCCCGTGGTTTGTGGGAACGACCACTGTCGGATTAGTCGAAACCTTTGGTGATGAACGTGTGATCGATACGCCTATCTCTGAACTGGTTGTGACTGGAAGCGCCATTGGGGCGGCGATGTCCGGCATGAGGCCCATTGTGTTTCATCCACGGCTGGACTTTATGTATCTGGCAATGGATCCGATTATCAATCACTGTGCAATATGGCATTATATGTTTGGGGGACAGGTGAATGTTCCTGTAACCATCCGCGGGATTATAAACCGGGGTGGTGAACAGGCGGCTCAACATTCGCAAAGTCCTTTTGCAATGTATGCACATGTACCGGGAATTAAGATTGTGTGCCCAGCCTCTCCCTATGATGCGAAAGGGTTGCTGGTGGCAGCGGTCCAGGATGATAATCCGGTATTGTATTGCGATGACCGGTGGCTCTATAGCTTGGAAGAAGAGGTGCCGGACGAGATTTATTCCGTGCCGATTGGCAAAGGTCGTCGATGCTGCGAAGGAACGGATATTTCGCTGGTGACATACTCTTATCTGGTGCCGCATGCGGTACAGGCTGCAAAAGAACTGGCGCAAGAAGGAATCTCTGTGGAAGTAATTGATTTGCGCTCGTTGCGGCCGATGGATTATGGGCTCATTTTTGAGTCCGTGGAAAAAACCGGTCGATTGGTCATGGCTGATCCGGAATGGCCGGTTTGCAGTATTGGCGATCATGTGACATCAATGGTTTCCAGACATTGTTTTTCTGCATTGAAAGCTCCGATTGAACAAATCAATTTCCCAGATTGTCCCGTTCCGGCAAGCACACCACTGGAAAAGGCATTTTTTCCGGGGAAGCTGGAAATTATGGACGCTTGTAGGTTGGTAGTGAAAGAATGAGTATTGACGAAAATCATTAGAATCTGTAGTTGGACTGAATTGGATGCAAGGTGAGCAGAATGAAGCACCGGTATTGGCCATTATGTTGTGTAGTATGGATTATTCTGCTGATTTCTGGCAATGCGATTGATGCATTACCAGTGCAAGCGCAGGGGACAATGTGCAACATGCAAGCAGCAGCCCGTTTGCTGGAGTCGGATTATTCCTGGAATGGCGAATGTCAGAAAGACTTGCCTCATGGCTATGGAATTGCAACATTTGCAGATGGACGATTGTTTGCCGGTACAATGGAGGCGGGATTGTTCTCAGGCAGCGGGACCATTGTTCTCAAGAGTGGTGATCGCTATACCGGGTCGTTTGCCAATGGAAAGTTTCAGGGCCAGGGCGTTTATTCATTCGTTACCGGTGATCGTTATGTCGGCGAATTTGTGGAAGGTGAGATGCACGGGACCGGGGTATATAGGCCGGCGGGGTCGAATGATCGCTATCAGGTCGAGTATGTGCAGGGCAAGCAGATAAGCTTTGTATTGGAGGTTCAGGCGGCTTCATTGTTGGGTGAGCCGATAATGAAAGGGCTTTCACCTACAATGCTCAGCCGGGTGGCAATAGTGGACGCCTATATCCGGCGGAGTTTGGGGCTTAAGCCTACCTACACATCTGGCTTACGGGATGTGACTCAAAACAATGCGGTAGGCGGAGAGCTTCATTCTAAGCATTTGTTGGGTCGGGCAGTGGACTTGGTTGTGTCTGGCATAACGCCTGTTCAGGAGGCCTTGGTTATTACTTTTGCTAACCAGCAGGGGTTGGGCGCTTTGTGGCACGGAACAGGCGAGAATTATCATTTGCATTTGCAGTTGGAGGCAGATTAACAGAGATTACTTCCCGGTATCAACTTTTACCACATGGATTTTTTCCGTCAACCTTTCAATTTTCCCTTCCAATAACGCCGCCCGGATGTCTTCCGACGGGATATTCTCTTTCCAATAACTCCAGCTATGCAGCACCTGCAGACCTTGCAGGTGCTTTTTCAATACTTGCAGATCGGTGTCCGAGATGATAATGATCCCCTTTTTCTCGCTCAGGAATTTTGTGATGGCTGGCGTGGAACGGGCTTCTTTCACATCTTGCTGGAAATGGTAGGAAAAAAACCAAAGTTGTTGGGACAAACGCCCGGTTTTGATTCGCGCCGCCGCAATCGGGGCAGTGGAGCTGCGCAGTTCACGGGCGACATCTTGCGGCAGACGG
>Ga0209016_1001416_pt1 | contig 19344 bp, 18 predicted proteins | sample EPASupsiteSAE305_FD_187265 | JGI IMG/M metagenome (GOLD analysis project Ga0209016, IMG submission 187265) | Bioremediated contaminated groundwater microbial communities from EPA Superfund site, New Mexico - SAE3-05 (SPAdes) (version 2) | ecosystem: Environmental > Aquatic > Deep subsurface >...
GAGGCCGCTCTGAGCCCCTCGATCTCTTCGATCTTCAATATCGCCATGGGGCTGTTCCTCATGTTCAATGCCCGCACGCTCGGCGCCATGTACCTGGTCAACAGCCTGGAGATGGGCGAGATCCCGGAAATGGAGACCCGGCTGCGCGAGGCCTGCTGGCAGAATCTTATTCTTTCCCTTCCTTTTTGCCTGCTGATCGTCGGTTCGCTTCTCTTCATGCGCGGGTACGGTATAGTCGATGCCCAAGGCACCATTGAAATTGTCAGCTTTAAATATCTGCGCAACCTCCTGGCCAACCCCTGGCTGCTCGGACTGCTGGTAGCCGGTTTGGGTCTCCTGTTCCTTGGTGTATGGAAAACGGCCAAGACCGCGGAAACCGGCGGCATCTGGTACGGCGGACTCGGGACGGTGCTGATCGGCCTGACGGTCCTGCTGCTACCGGCCTACAATAATACCGCTTTTTATCCTTCCAAGGTCGACCTGCAATCGAGCCTGACCATCTACAACGCCTCGTCAAGTCCCTATACCCTTAAAATCATGACCTATGTCGCCCTGGGTATTCCCTTTGTCCTGGCGTATATCGCCTACGTCTGGTGGTCTATGAACCGCACCACTATCAAAATAGAGGACACCGGCGACGGAGCAGCGTACTGAGGCATCTTGCACATTCGCATCCCTCCGGAAGAGGGCAGCTTCCTCTTCCGGAATTTTTCTTTTGCAAAGGAGCATATTATGATCATGAGCATCTTTTTGTCGGTTACCTGGGTGGCTGTGCTGGTGGCCGCTTACTTTATCGCCGTTCGCCTCCTGCAGAAACTGGCATTGTATTGAGCTAGGAGTCTGTTGGAATTGCGTTTTTGATTCTTGATCCGTTTGTCAAATCCGGCAGGGAAATTTTAAAACAGCAAACCTTGATATGGATTGACGTTACCTATCTGGATTTGGAGAAATTTTCCGCCAAACCTTTTGGTGGGACTTTGTTTTTGGATGGTTTTCACCCGTTCAAAGCAAACATCCGTTTTGCATTCCAGGCGATAGATGTAAGGCCAGCCATTCGCTGGCCACCGCCTCAAGACCCCGCAGGAAAAATTGTCGAAACCTCAGGACCTGTTTGATGACGTCAATACAGGTTCACCCTTCCTTTTTACATACACGTGACGCCCGCTGTTGGTCATGATACGGGACTTCTCGCCGGTTCGTAGGCCTGGTCTCGGTGTCGTCAAGGCTCACCTCTCCCAATTTCAACAAACCTATTTCGCGGGCAAGAAGCAATATCTGCACAAAGAGCGGCGTCAGTTGCGCAAGAAAGCGTTTGCGAAATGTGGCGATGGGATCGTGGTCGGGGCGGGTATTGGCGGCAATAAACCGGAATGTTACGGAATCAGAGGTAGCCCGTTCAATTTTCAGGCTGGAAAATATACCGGTGGCGTATCCATAGAACAATAGAGAGTCGGATGATACGCCTTAACCCCTTTCCTGGCATAGGTTGGCACCAGAGGTCGCAAGTCAAGCTGCGAGGCTAAAGTGACAACAAATCTGGGCAAGTGGTTTTTCGGAAGCGACAACCTTTACATCGTAAAATCAGTTCGTTATCGAAACTGTGTTTTTCGTGCGGGTTTTAAACTCCCACAGACTCCTCGATGGTCACGCTTTTGGCTGTTTTTTCAACTCCTTCACCAACTGATTCGCCGCCACCAGCAAGGGGTCCCAGGTCGGGCCGAAGGGCGGGGCATAGGCGAGATCGCTCTGGCTGAATTCGGCCACGCTCATTTTCGCCAGCAGGGCCACGGCCACCGCATTGATCCGGTGCGCCACCTGATCGGTGCCGGTAATCTGGGCCCCGAGCAACCGGCCGGAGGAGCGATCGGCGACCATGGAGACGTAAATCGGCTGGGCGCCCGGATAGATGCCAGCCCGTGATTTCGATGTGATCTGTACGCGCACCGGATCAAATCCAGCGGTGTGCGCCTCATCCATCGAGAGGCCGGTCCTGGCCACCTGCATGGCAAACACTTTGAACACCGCAGTCCCGGCCACACCGGGAAGTGCTACCTGAGCGCCGCAGACATTGTCGGCCACGGCCCAGCCGGCACGGTTGGCACGCAGGGCCAGCGGAATCCAGGTCTTTTGTCCGGTGACCAGATGGAAGCTGTCGGCACAATCACCGGCCGCAAAAATATTGGGATCGGAGGTGCGGAGAGTATGATCGACGGCAATCGAGCCGCCCACGCTGCATTCGAGTCCGGCGTTTTCGGCGAGGCACGCGTTGGGGGTCACGCCGACGGCGACCACCACCAGATCGGCCTCCAGTCGCAGGGCACCGGAAACCAAGGTCAGGTGATCACCGGCGGCGGCAATCCGCTCAATTGGATGCCCGTCATACAGTCCCACGCCCTCGGCGGTCAGCAGATCCCGCACCGGTTGACTCAGTGCCGGATCCAGCCAGGGGAGCAGTCCGACTCTCGGTTTGATCAGATCGACCTTGAGGCCGCGTTCGCTCAGGACTTCGGCCATCTCCAGGGCAATATAGCCCATGCCGACGATAACGGCCCGCTCGGCCTGCCGGCTGCGGAGAAACTCCTTGATCCGCCGTCCATGTTCCAGGGTTTTGACCACAAAGACGCCGGGAAGATCAATGCCTTCGATCGGTGGCCGGATGGGTTCGGCGCCGGTGGCGATAAGCAGTTGATCGTAGGCGATTGTAAAGGGGGAACCATCGCCGGTGCGTCCCCTGACCACCTGAGCTTCGCGGTCGATCCGCTCCACCCGGTGGTCGGTGCGCAGATCGATGCCCTGTTCTTCCCGGAAGGTTGCGGCGCTGCGGACCACCAGATCCGCCATCGCCCTGTCCGGATCGGCGATATTGTAGGGAATGTTGCAGGCGCTATAGGAAACATCCTGCCCCTGCTCGAGTACGATCACTTTCAGCCCGGGGTCGTTGCGCTTGGCCCGGCTGGCCGCGCTCATCCCGGCTGCATCCCCGCCGATGACGACAAATCGCATTATTCCGCCTCCGTAGAATGAAGGGCAGCGGTGCGCCATGCACCACTACCAGGCAACCTCTGGGGGATGGGCATTCTGCTCCTTTGCTTGCGGCAATGGCGCACGCGCATCCTGTTCACCAGGTCACAATCCATACTTTTTGCTATACCCCCTCGGCGTCACCATCTTGTCCCGCCAGACAAAGGTCTGCGAATTGCCGATGATGACCGTGGTCTGCATGCCGATTTCCTCGTCGAGCATCTTTTCCAAAGTGGTCAGCCGCACGGTCTCGTGCTCGCGGGTGGCGCCGCTGACGATGCCCACAGGAGTGTCTGGAGAACGGTGGGCCAGCATGATCTCCCGCGCCTTGACGATCTGGTCGGTCCGTTTTTTCGATTTTGGATTGTAGATCACTACCACGAAATCTGCCGGGGCCACGGCTTCGAGGCGGCGTTCGATCACCTCCCAGGGGGTCATCAAGTCGGACAGGCTGATGGCGGCAAAATCGTGCATCAGGGGGGCGCCGAGGATAGCGGCGCAGGAGTTGAGGGCCGCGATTCCAGGGATGATGTCGATTGCTACCTTGGAGTCCATGGACCACGCCAGCTCAAAGATCAGCCCGGCCATGGCGTAGATCCCGGGATCACCGCCACAGACCAGGACCACCCGGCGGCCTTGCCCTGCCAGTTCCAGCGCTTTGCGGCAACGGTCGATCTCCTGCATCATCGAGGAGGAGATCACCTCGCTGGCCGGATTGAGACAGTCGCGGACCAGGTCGAGATAGGTGCGGTAGCCAACCACGATCTCAGCCTGTTCTAGGGCCGTGCGGGCCCGCGGGGCCATGAGATCGATTGCGCCTGGGCCGAGCCCCGCGACCACGAGTGAGCCATTCGTGCAGTCCTGTTCAGTTATCATTGGTCCATTGTTCCTTGAGTTGAGAGTGCAAGAGGATCGGCGATTTCCGCCACGGCGGTGGTCACATCCGTCCATTTCAGTTTGGCAACCAGCAGGGTGCTGCCCGGTCCGGCGCTGAGCAAGGCGGCTGGTTCGGCCACGCCCTTGGCCCCGGTGGCCCGCTGCACCGCCTCGGAGGTGCTGACGCCCTCGACTTGGTTCAGTTGGTCCTTGCTGTAGAAATCGATGGCCAGGTGCTGCTGGCGGGCGAATTCGAGCAACCCCTTCTCGTCCTGCTTGAGATCGATCGAGGCCAGGCGGGCGATGGCCTGGGGAGCCAGGCGCTGCTGGCGGCAGGTCGCTGCCACTGCTTGCGCAATGGCCTCGGCAGGGGTTCCCCGGTTGCAGCCGATGCCGATGACCAGGGCCTTGGGGTGGAGGAGAACGGCGGCGGTATCCTCTGTCCGGCTGTCGATGATCAGATCGGCTGCGGTTCGTGTCGCTACCGGCTTGAGGTCCGGCGGCAGTTCCGGCAGCGAAAAGCGGCTCCAGACGGCCAGGGTGCCTTGATCCACCAGTTTGGCCATGGCCCGGGTGAACGCTCCCTTGTCGTCCGGCGTTAATCCGAGGTCGCGGCACCAGAGGTCAAGGGCGGTACGGCCCAGCACATCGGAGGCGGTGGTGAGCACGGCCTGTCCGCCGGTGGCGGCGGCCACCCGCTGCGCCAGATCATTGGCGCCACCGAGATGACCGGAGAGCAGCGAAATGGCAAAGCGGCCCTGCGCATCGCAGACCACGATGGCCGGGTCCCGATATTTGTCGCGCAGCAGCGGGGCAATGGTCCGGACCACGATGCCGGTGGCCATGATGCAGACGATTGCTTGATAGCGGTCCCAGATCTGGGCGACTGTTGCCGCCACCTGGCCCTTGCAGGCAAAGAAATCCCCACCCAGCGACTCGGCCAGCCTCCTGCCGAGCGCACAACCGCCCCGGCTGAGTGCGAGCACCGCGCAGCGCCGCCCACTGCCTGCCTCAGCGGTATTCGTGGGAGAATCCGGCGTCATACAGTTTGGAGGCGATCCGGCTGTCTTCGGCCAGGGCTGGGCCGACCACGATCATCGCTGTCTTCTTGATCTGCGAGGCCTGGATTTTTCCGGCAATGTCGGCCAGGGTGCCGCGCACAATCTGCTGATCCGGCCAACTGGCCCGTTCGACCACGGCAATCGGGGTGTCGGCCGGATAACCGCCGGAGGTCAGGTCATCGATCACGCGGGCGATGAGCGACACGCTGAGGAAGATGCACATGGTGGCCTGGGCACGGGCCAGGTTGCGCAACGATTCGCGCTCCGGCACCGGGGTTCGGCCCGCCTGGCGGGTGAAGATCACCGTCTGGGTGACCTCGGGCACGGTCAGTTCTTTCTTCAAGACGGCGGCAGCGGCAAAGGCGGAACTGACACCCGGCACCACCTCGTAAGGGATGGCGAATTGATCGAGCCATTGCATCTGCTCACGAATCGCGCCGTAGATAGCCGGGTCGCCGGTATGCAGCCGCACCACCCGCAAACCCTCGCGGTAGCCCTGGGCGAGGAGTTGCATGATGGCCTCCAGATCCAGGGAGGCACTGTCGTGGCAGACGGCCGCAATACCGTCCAACAAGGCGGCATTGACCAGGCTGCCGGCATAAACCACCAGGTCGGCGGTGTCGAGCAGGCGGCGGCCCTTGAGGGTGATCAATTCGGGATCGCCCGGCCCGGCACCGAGGAAAACAACGGGATGGCGGGAAACCTCAGGCTGCGAGTACGTTGGTTGCATTGGATACCTGTACCTTTTTTTTGCGGATCACCATGGTCGAAAAATAATGCAATTTGCGGCCTCTGGCCTCGCGGATGTCCGTGTACACCCGTTCGCCCGGCATGCCGGAGCGTTCGGTCAGCACGGCGCAGTCAGCCAGGCCCAGTTCCTCGAGCAGATCGATCAGGGCATCGAGCCGCCGGTGGACCTTCATCAGCACCACCGCATCCAGGGAGAGGAGAATATTTCGCAGCCGGTCATCCTCGAAGGCAGCGGGCACCACCGCCAGGACATCGTCGCCTAGGGCGAGCGGACTGGACTGGGAGGCGGCGCAGGCAGCCATGGCGGTGATGCCCGGCACGACCGTTACCGGAAGGTGCGGCCGCTGCTCCTGGATCATGGCCAGGAGATAAAAGGCGGTGGAATAGAGGGTGGCGTCGCCCAGGGTGGGAAAGGCCACGTCCAAACCCTGATCAAGATGGCGGATCACCTCGTCGGCCGACTTGCGCCAGGCCTGAAGCAGGTGATCGTCGGTTTCCTGGCCGAGAAAGACCTTTTTCATCGGAAAACAGAGCGAGAGGATGGTGCGGCCGTTGTCCGGCACCATCTGGCCGGCTATCTGCTGGGCGCTGCTGATGCCCTTTTCCCGGGCGGTGGGCACGGCCCAGATCTTGGCTGCGGTCAGGATGCGCACCGCCTTGCAGGTCATGAGTTCCGGGTCGCCTGGACCTACTCCGACCAGGTAGAGGTGCCCGGTCCGTGGAGATGTTGTTTCGCTGCTCATTTGTCGCCTGTGATAAGGGTTATAGGGTTAAAGACATGGGGGGGCTCGTCAGGAGAGGTCTTACGGGTCACAGCCAGGGTGCTGGTTGCCACCCGCAGGCCAAGCCGCTGCAGGCAGGCTAGTCCAGTGGTTTCGGTTTGGGGCAGCACGGCATTGATGACAATGCGGCCGCCTGCCGCCAACCGGTCCACGGCCGTTTCAATGATTGCCGGAAGTCGCTGGCCGCTGCCGCCGATGAAGATCCGGTCGGGCGCGGGCAGTTCCGTCAGGGCTTCCGGGGCTTCGCCGCTGATCAGGCGGATAGTGTAGGCGCCGTAGCGCCTGATGTTGGCGCGGATATTGGCCTGCTCCTCCGGTTTTTTCTCGATGGTGTGGATCGAGAGTTCGGGGCAGAGACGGGCCGCTTCCAGGGAGACCGAGCCGGACCCGCCGCCGATGTCCCAGAAAACGCCGTTGGCGGGCAGGCGCAGCCGGTGGAGAGTGGTGGCGCGCACCTCATCCTTGGTGATCAGGCCACGGGAGTGCTGGATCTCATCTTCGGTGAGACCGAAGCGGATTGTTGCCGTTTGGGGCGGCTGCTCGATCAGCACCATGTTCAGGGGGCTGAAGCGACGGGCCGCAATGTCGGCCAGGCTGCCGCCGGTCAGACGCTCATCAGCCAGCCCCAGATTCTCCGCCACTTGCAGGCGGATGGAGCGAATACGCTCGTGATCCTCGCAGGCCGTAAGCACCGCCAGCATATTGGCCGCCACCCGGTCCGGGCTGTTGCGGTGGTCGGTGAACAGCAGCACCCGCTGGTGACGGAGGATGCGGCCGGGGATATCGTGCGCCGTTCGGCCATGGAGGCTGACCAGGACCAGGTCATCCCAGGGGAGGCGGAATCGGGCGCAGGCCAGCTGCACGGCGGACAGAGCCGGGTGGATGTTGATCCGTTCCGGACCGAACCGGTCGATCAAGGTGCGGCCGATACCGTACAGCAGGGGATCGCCGCTGGCCAAAACCGCGACATCGCCCGAACCGAGAGCCGTTTCCACCTGGTCCAGCATCGCCTCCAGGGGCGCGATATCGATCAGGGCGCACCGCAAACTGGCTACCAGCGGCCGGTGACGGCGTGAGACGACAATGGCGGCGCAGCGGCGCAGCAGCGGCCACTGTTCAGCGATCAGGGCGGGACCACTGATGCCGATCAGTTCAATCCGCGACATAAACCACACCTTTCTCCGAGGTGACCAGATAGACCCGCACCGGCAGGCCGGACCACCGTTCGGCCTGATTCTTGGCCTTGTGACAGACCGCACTGATCAAATCGTGCCGCTGCCAATCCTTCAGCCGATCATAGATCTGGCGGGCCGTATTGGCGGAGCGCAATTCGCCGGCCGTTTGCTCATCCAGGCCCAGGCTGGCCAGCAGGTCGGCCGCCTGCCGGGTCTCCAGGGCGCCGTTACGCACGTGGGTTTGGGGGACGGCCAGGGCCGCCTTGATCAGCTTGGCCCACATCCCTGCCAGATGAATGCGGGTAAATCCATGCCGTTTGGCTGCCTCCAGGGCATACAGCAGGTAATCGCCCATCATCACCTGCGCCTCCTCCGGCAGGCGGAGGAAGCCCTGCACCGCGGCTTCCGAGGTCCGGCCGGTGGCCAGGATTACTTCGGTGAGGCCAACGGCGCGGGCCACCTGCATCGAGGCCTCGATGGTGTCGGTCCAGGCCTTGACCGAGACTGGCCGGACAATGCCGGTGGTGCCGAGGATCGACAGACCGCCGAGCACCCCCAGCCGCCGGTTGAGGGTTTTTTCCGCCAGGATCTCGCCGTCGCGGACAAAGATTTGTATTTCCAAGGCCGCGTCCTCGTGTCCCGCTTCCGCCAGGGCCTCGGTAACCGCTGCCCGGATCATCTGCCGGGGCACCGGATTGATCGCCGGTTCGCCCACCGCCACCGGCAGTCCGGGCTTGGTGACCAGGCCGACGCCGGGCCCGTTGACCAGGACGATTTTTTCCGTCCGTGCGCCGTCAAGCCAGCGGACTTCCGCCCCGATTTCGGCCCCGTTGGTGACATCGGGATCGTCGCCCGCATCCTTGACCACCGTGGCCATGGCCGGATTGGCACCGTAACGACAGAGGGCAAAGCGGTGGCGGGAGCCGTCAGGAAAGGGAATCTCCACCGATTCCGGATTGGCTCGACCCAGCAGGCAAAGCACCGCCGCCTTGGCCGCCGCCGCCGCGCAGGCCCCGGTGGTGTAGCCGCTGCGCAGCGCTTTTTTCTTGCCCGCTGATTCCATGGGTTACGCCAGGCGAAGCAGGGCGTTGACCGCAGCCACGGCCACCGGTGTGCCGCCTTTGCGGCCCAGGGCGGTGATGAAGGGATAGTCTTTTTCCACCAGCAACTCCTTGGATTCGCTCGCGTTGACAAAACCCACCGGCACGCCGATCACCAGATCCGGGGCAAAGAGGCCCTGGTCGATCAGTTCCATCACCTTCAGGAGGGCGGTGGGGGCGTTGCCGATGGCGACAATGCCGATGTTGTCGCCAATGGATCTTGCCATCGCCGCATCGGAGCGGGTGGTGCCGTTGGCCTTGGCGTGCGCCACGGTTTCCGCCTCCGCCACCCGGCAGAGCACCCGGCCGCCGAAACGGGCCAAGAGGGCAACGGAGATGCCACTGGCCGCCATGTTGACATCCACCAGGATATTTTTCCCGGCCCGGATGGCCGCAAGGCCCGCCGCAACCGCCTGGGGGTGGAAACGGAGATTCTCGGCAAAGCTGAAATCGCCGGTGGCATGGATGGTGCGGCGGACCACGGCGAATTCATCGGGCGAAAAACGGGTGGGGCCGAGTTCGCGCTCGATGATGCGGAAGCTCTCGGCCTCGATGTCCTGGGGGGCGATGGGTTGCAGGGTGACCATAGGATTTGTGGGTGGTTAGGTGTTGAGGTTATTGGCGATTTGGTGCATAGCCCATTCGACTTTCCGCTTGCCTGCAGGCCTGGACAAAACGGGCCGCAACCTCGGGAGTGCGGCCCCAGTGCAGATGGACGTAGCCTGCCAGGGTGTTGTGTCGGAGAAAACCCTCGGGCCGTCCGTTCTCAAGGAAGTAGGCTGACGGTACTGCAAGACCCTCGGTGTCGATGGTCGAATAATGAAATTCGTGGCCGTGGAGCACGGCGCCCGCAGGCGCGAGCAGACAATCCTGCTTGACGACCGGCTGCCGGTAGCCAAGGCTGCGCAAATGCCTCTGCATCCGGGCCTGAAAGGGATAGAGCCCGGCCATGGGAAAGCGATGATCTTCCAGATCGGTGATCGAGGCGCACAGATACATGAAGCCGCCGCACTCGCCATAAACCGGACGGCCACTCTCGGCAAAGGCGCGGATCTGCTCCCGCATGGTCGTGTTTTCACTGAGGCTTCTCGCGTACAGTTCCGGATAGCCGCCGCCCAGGTAGAGGCCGTGCAGTCCTGCCGGCAGGTGGCGATCCTCCAGCGGGCTGAAAAAAACCAATTCCGCCCCGGCTGCGCGCAGCAGATCGAGGTTGTCCTCGTAGTAGAAGCAGAAGGCCGCGTCCCTGGCCACGCCAAGGCGAACCTGTTGGTCGTGTGCGGGAAGCTGGTCCGGTGTGTCCGTTGCCGAGACACTCCGGCGGTCACCGGCGATGCGCAGCAACAGGTCCAGGTCGAGGTGCTCTTCGGTCAGTTGCGCCAGTACCTCCAGGCTCTCGCCCTGGAGGGGATGTTCGTCGCCCATGTGCAGGCCGAGGTGGCGGGAGGGGATGCTGACCTCCTCGCGCCGGGGCAGAAATCCGATGATTGGCACATTGCTGTGGGCCTGGATAGCTTCGGCCACCATGGTCCGGTGCTTGTCCGAGCCGATCCGGTTGCAGACAACTCCGGCCAGGGTCAGCTGCGGGTCAAGGGTGGCAAAACCGTGGACCACGGCGGCCACGCTCTCCGCCGCCGAGCGAACGTCGATCACCAGAATTACCGGCAGGTCCAAAGTTTTGGCCAGGGTGGCCGCTGAACCCTCGCCGCCGTCGAACAGGCCCATCACCCCTTCGACCACCGAGCAGCCAATTGCTGGGCTGTGGCGGGCAAAGGTAGCCCGGACAAAATCCTTGCCGCACATACGGACATCGAGGTTGCGCGACACCCGGCCAGTCACCATCCGGTGCAGGCTTGGATCGATGAAGTCCGGGCCGCACTTGAAAGGTTGCACCGCAAGACCCCGCCGGGCCAGGGCCGCCATCACCCCAAGGGTAACCGTGGTCTTACCGCAGCCCGAATGGGTGCCGGCAATGAGCAGGGCCGGCTGGCTCATAGGCGGGTAATGCCCTCCTGGCCGTAGTCGGGATAGAGCAGCGAACGGACGAAGCCGATGCCGTCGAGCAGCCCCAGGGTCGGCCGCGAGACCATCTCCTCGTCCACCAGGAAGACTTGATTGTCGCGCACCGCCTTGATCACGCCGAATCCCGGCTCCTTGACGATGTCGTCGACGCTCACCGGGTTCATCCGGCCGCTCTGGGCCAAGAAGAGGTCGATCTGTCCGGCCTTGGCCAGGATGCGCTCCTTGCCATAGGCGGCAATGTTGGTCTCGCGCATTTGATCGGCATCGGTGGCGATATTGATCCCTCCGGCCGACTCGAGGACGAACATGGCAATGGAGTTGGGGGCAAAGGTCTTCATCTGCTTGTGGATGGCTTCGAAATAGACGCGCTTGCGTTTTTCCTTGGGTACCTGCTGGAGCGGGGCGACGATCGCGGCCAGCCGCTTGCCGAAAGTTTCAATCATGGCCTTGGCCTGTTCCTCCCGGCCGGTGAGCTTGCCCAGGGCCTCCCAATAGGCGAACAGTTCCCTGCTCTCGGCCGGCTGTAGAGAGACGACGCGGACATTGTTTTTTTCCAGGATGCGCACCAGGTTGGGATAACCCCGGCTGATCATCGGCCGAATCAGAACGAGATCGGGCTTGAGGGCGAGCAAACGTTCGGGGTCATCCTGAAACTGGACCACTGGCCGGCCGGGGACCTGGGTATCGCTGGGGCCGCAGGCAATAATCTCCTTGTTCAGTCCGAGTTCGAGCAGGTTGGTGGTATGGGCCGGGTAGAGAGAAATAATCCGCTTGAAGGGCTGGGAAAAGACCAGGGTCCGTTTGTCGCTGTCGGAGATCGAGGCGGCAGAGGCCAGGGTGGCCAAAAGGAGAATACAACACTGGGTGAAAAGCAAAGTTCTGAGGCGCATGGGACTGTTCTGTCGGGGGTTAAGGGTGAACCGGCAGCCTGAAGCTCACCTGCCGGCTGTTGGTAAAAGTATTGGCGGTTACTTCCGCTTCGACACCGTACACGGTTTCGATATTTTCCGGGGTTAACACCGCATTGGTCGGGCCCTGGCAAACGATCTGACCCTCTTTGAGGAAGATCAGTTGATCGCAGAAGAAGGCGGCCAGATTGAGATCGTGCATGACCGCGACCACCTGCATCCCCTGTTGGTCGAAGCGCTCGCGGATGAGGTGGAGAATCTCCAGGCTGTGATGGATGTCGAGGTTGGAGGTGGCCTCGTCCAGGAGCAGGACCGTCGGTTTCTGGGCCAGGGCGCGGGCCACGGCCACCCGCTGCTTTTCGCCGCCGGAGAGCCGGGTCACCGGACGGCTGGCGAGGGCGGCAATGCCGGTGACCTCCAGGGCCTCGTCGATCAGGACCTGTTCCGCCTCGTTGGGGGCGGCAAAGCGATGCAGGTGGGGGTGCAGGCCCATCTCCACCACTTCGCGCACCGAAAAACCAAAACGGACCATGAAATCCTGGGGCACCAGGGCGAGGAGCCGGGCCAGTTGTTTCTTCGGCCAGGCGTGCAGAGGACGGCCCTGAAATTCGATCGTTCCGGACTGCGGCGCCTGCAGGCCACCCAGCAGGTCGAGCAGGGTCGTCTTGCCGCTGCCGTTGGGGCCGAGGATACCGTAGCAGCAGCCGTGACGCAACTCCAGGCTGATGTCGCGCAGCACCGGCGTGCCGTTGTAGCTGAAGTTGACGCCCGCTAGTGACCAAAGAAGGTCGGTATGCTGTTCAGAAAGCGGTCTTGCCATCCTGTTGCCGTTTTTTGAAGAGGATGCAGAAGAAAGGGCCCCCCAGCAAGGCGGTGAGCACGCCGATCGGCACTTCCACCGGCAGCACCGCCCGGGTCAGGGTGTCGGCAATCAACAGCAGCAGGCCGCCGGTAAAAAAGGAGAGCGGGATCAGCAGACGGTTGTCCGGGCCAACCATATGGCGGAGCATGTGCGGCACGATTAGGCCGACAAAACCGATAATCCCGGACACCGACACCGCCAGCGCGGTCATCAGGGTGGAGACGGTGAGCAGAATGAGCCGCAGGCGGACCGTGTTGACCCCGAGCGAGGTGGCGGCCCGGTCGCCGGTGGCCATGATGTTGAGATCGCGGCTGTAGAACACCGCCACCAGGGCGCCGAACAGGGCCGTGGGCGTCAGCAGCAAGATGTTGGACCAGGAGGCCCCGGCCAGGCTGCCCATCAGCCAGAAGATGATCAACCCCACCTGTTCGTCGGCCAGAAATTTAAGAAAACCGATGGCCGCCGACAAGATGGCGGCGACGATCACCCCGGCGAGGATCAAACTGGTGGAAGAGAGCCGTCGGTCGCCCGAGGCGAGGAAGAGGACCACCGCCAGGGTGCCGACCCCGCCGGCAAAGGCGAAGACCGGAATGGTCACGCCGGACGGCAGGGCGAGGCCGAAAATCTGGAGGACGATCACCAGCGAGGCGCCGAAGGCCGCGCCGGTGGAAATGCCCAGGGTGTAGGAGTCGGCCAGGGGGTTGAGCAGGATTGCCTGAAAGACGGCGCCGCTGATGCCGAGCAGGCCGCCGACCAGGACCGAGGCCAGGATGCGGGGCATGCGCACATCGGCGACCACGGTGGCGGCCACCGGATCGATGCCCGCGGGTTGGGCCTGGCCGCTCAGTTTGGCGAACAGGATGATGAACACGTCGGGGATCGAGACGTTGAGAAAGCCCAGGGTGGCCGACAGGGCCACGGCCAGAATCAGCACCGCGGTCAGCGGCAGGAAGAGGGCGGTGACGGTTCGGGCGTTCATCAGCGCAGTTCCACTCCGGCCTCGACGGCTGCCTGGGCGGCATGGTCGACAAAGATCCGGGTCAGGGCCGGGTGTTCGGCTAAGCCCTTAAGTACCGGAATCACCTCAAAGCCCTCCCTGGTGAGGATCGAGAGCCAGGAATCTTCCTGCGGGCCGGTTAGGTCGCGGGTGGCGTGTTCGCCGGCAACGATCAGAAACGGCTTCAGGATCACCCGCCGCGTCCCCTGCCGTCGCAAATCGGCCAGTACCTCCGTAAAGGATGGAAATCCCTCGACCGTGCCGATCAGGGTCAGCATCTCGGGGTACATCTGGCGCATGCGGGCGGCGAATTCGAGATAGAGGCCGCCGGAAGGAAAATGTTGATTGCCGTGGCCCATGTAGACCAGGGCTGCGTCGTGTTCTTGGGCCAGGGCCGCGTCGTCTGCCAAGGCTTCGGCAACGATGCGGATGTCGTCGGCGTAGGTGTGCTTGAGGTTGTAGGCCCCTAAAAGCGGTCTTCCGAGGGCAATGGTTTTGAACGGCTGCCAGCGCGGTTTCATGGTGCGGATCGAGGCAAGGGCACGGACATAGGCGGACAGGTCATGAAACTCCTCGGCCGGGGCAACATGGGTCGGCTGGACGATCAGAGAGTCAAAGCCTTGGTCCTGAAGATTGGCGATGGTCGCGAGGATGCCCTGGACGGTGAGAATGTTTTGGGGTGTTGCCGGGTGGGTGGCCAGGTAGGACGGGTCGGCGGCGCGTTTGCGCCAGATGTGGCGGATCTGGTTGGAGGTGAAGGCAATTTGCACCGGCGTCTGCGGAAAAGCGGCCTCCATGGCGGTCTGAATAGCCAGTAGGCCCTGCAGGGCCGGCTCCGCCGTGGTTCCAAACGTGGCCAGCACAATCGCCTTGTCTTGTTGCACTTCTTTCTCCCCCGGTCATGACAACGCTCAGGCCGCCTGTGGCGTGTCCGTCTGCATGCTGCGGTTTCCGGCCCGGAAACAAAAAATCCCGGACCAATGCGCTTGATCCAGGATGTCCCTTGTTTACCGCTGGAGTCTGTCGTCCGCCTTTGTAGCCGTAAAGGTCGGGGTCGTACTGTTCAGGCAGGTCTTCTGACTTCCGGATCGTCCTCCTTCCGCGCCTTCCCATTCCTTTTCAGAACAGTGGCGAACCTGCGGAATTTGTCCCCGGGTACAGCGGCGGGCCCGTTCCGGCATGTTACCGGATTCCCTTTTCATCCGTTGATACGGACACCTGAACACATTGCGGCCACATCGTACCTGCCGCTCCCGGTGAAGTCAAGCCGTGATTGGGCTCCGGTCGGAAAAACGAGAAGCGGAGCGCATTCAGATCAAGTGACGGGGACTGGTGTCCACCAGGGGCGGCAACAGGGTCTGCACCTCGGGGGCGGTCCACTGCGGATAGCCCGAAACCGTGGCCACGTTGATCTGGTTGAGCCCGCGCGCAATCTCCTCAAAGCTTTTCCCTTTCCGCCGCAGCCGCTGAATCGAGGCCGAGAGCTGTTCCCGGCTGAATACCTTTTTATCCCCGTTCTGTCCCGGCATGGGCGGCGCGGTCGCAACTGGCCGGAAGGCTTCGGGCAACTCTATCGTCTGTCCCTTGTCCGGCAGCACCACGGTCTCGTAAAGATCTGGTATCTGCTCCTCGGGGAACTGGTTCGCATCGCGATCGTCTTCAGCAGTGACTGGAGCGTTGGTGGGGACAACGGCGGGCAGGGGTTTGTATTCCAGTTGCAGGCCGACCATCAGCCGCATCAGGTCGTCGATCTGGCGGTCCCGGCGCGCCAGTTGCTCGCGCATGTCCTCCAGCTGGTCGCGAAGCAGCTCGATTTGTTCTTTGTAGGCAATCAACAGGTCGTTGAGAAAACCATCGTGCTGGGGAGCGGCCGCCTGCCGTCCGCTGGCGGTGCTCGATTTGCCCTCGCCAGGTTCTTCGGCGTCGCGGGCATAGGTGGCGAGCAGTTGCCGGCCCTCGTCCCACCGTTCGAGATCGGCATAGCGGAAGCGGACCTCCTGCTTGCCGGTCACCGGATTGAGCATCAATTTGTACGGCAGCCCTCTTTTCCGGTAGCGGCTGATAGATTTTGTCGAAACATTGAGGAAATCGGCCGCTTCTTTCTGGGTCACCAGGTATTCGTTGTCACTCATGCCTGCCTCATTGTTGCTGTTTGATGGTGCCGCTTCGTTCAGCCAGCAGTTCCCGGCCGGTTTCGATGACCGCCTGGAAAAAACGATCAATCTGGGGTTTGCCGACGTTGATGTTGGTGATCAATAGCCGCAGGACCATCTCGCCGTTGACGAAACCGGTGCCGACTAGGGTGCGGCCGGTGCGATGCATGCGATTGCGCAATTCCAGGTTGAAGGATTCGGCCGGGATATCGGCGGGGGTGCGGAAACGGAAACAGAGGTTGAACGATTCCCGGGGGACAACCATTTCCAGCTCGGCAGACTGGAGCACCCGTTCCTCAGCATACTGGCACAGTTCGAGGTAGTGTTCCACCCGTTCAGCCAAACCGGCCTGGCCGTAAAATTTCCAGTCAAGAAACCATTTGAGGCTGTCGACCCGCCGGCCGCATTGGAGAGATTGGGTGCCGAGGTCGCGGATTTCGCCATCCTCACCCTCGCGAAAGATATAGCTCTCGTCGCCGGCGCTGCATACCTCGCGGAGAATGTCCGGGCGCTGGTTGAATAACAGCACGTTGCACATCAGGGCCGTGCCCAGCATCTTGTGGAAATCCAGGGTAAAGGAATCGGCTTGCTCGAGGTCGGGCAGAAACTGCTGCCGGAGGCGATCGCTGAAAACCACTGACCCGCCCCAGGCGCCGTCGACATGCAGCCAGAAGCGATAGCGGTCGCGCAGGGCCAGCAGCGGTTGCAAGGGATCGTAAGAGCCCCGCACCGTGGTTCCGGCGGTGGCTGCCACAAAAAAGGGGCATCCACCCGAGGCCGTCACCTCGGCCAGCTGTTGTTCCAAGGCAGCCACGTTCATCCGGCCGTGGCCGTCCACCGGGATTTTGCACAGATGCTTGGTGCCCAGGCCGAGAATGTTGGCGGCCCGATCCATGGAATAGTGGGCATCGGCGTTGACGAAGGCGAAAAGTTCCTGCCGGCCGAAAAGGCCGCATTGTTTCGCCTCCGGATAGACACTGTTGCGGGCGGCCATCATCGCGATCATGTTGGCATTGCTTGAACCGGTGGTCATCTGTCCGCTGCCGTTGGCAAAGCCAACCAGATCGAGCATGGTCCGCAGGAGGTATTTCTCCATCAGGGTCGACACCGGGGCGGTCTCATAGGTGCAGGCCGAGGTGTTGGTGAGGGCGGTGATCATTTCGCCGACAACCGAGGGCAGGTTGGCTTCGGCCCACATACGGTTGACGTAGCCGGGATGGCCGGTCTTGACTGCGTAAGCCAGGTACTGTTCCACCCAGGAGAACAGTTCGTCCCAGTTGCCCCGTCCCCGATCGTCCTCTAGGCGCAGCCGTTGGTGGAGCTCGCCGGGGTCGAGGTATTCGACAAAAGGATCGCTCAGCCGTTGCTCGTGGTAACGGGTGATGATCTGCAACAACCGCTCGAAGATTTTATCCTGCTCCATACGTCCTGTGCCTGCTCCCTGTGGTCAGTACAGCTTCAACTCAAACACCGATTGAATGCACCGCGGCAGGGTGTGCTGCCGCCGGGTGGAATGCTCTCTCTTCTTGCTTATTGGGCGAGCCTGTTTCCCGGCAATCCGGCAAGGAAAGGCGGAGGAGCCGGCCCGGTTGCCAGACTCCCGGAAACCGTGGAAAAATGATAGCCTGTATACTACAGGAGAGGCGGATAATCGAATAGAAAGTAGTTGATGGCTTGGCAAGAACGGCGCGGGATTGAAGGGTTGGATTAAAGCCCGATGTAACTATCTGAAATGTTATCTTTACTCATCTTCCTCGTCCGATGCGTTCTGGTCGATGTGCACCATGCCTTCAAGCAGCAGATGATCGACGCGGGCATACATTTGCACCTCGTCCGGTGCAGGAATCTGACCGGGATAGAACCGGAAGATGCCTTCATGCCAGGAAAGGGTCTCGAAAAAAGCCTCCTTGACCTGCCGCAACAGCGATTTGTCCAGCCAATCGGATTTGGCATAGCCTTTTTCGAGGAGAATCTGGCCGAACCGCTGCCGGGTGTCAGTTCGTTCGTGGAGTAGCAGGCATTCCTCCAGCTGTTGCTCGGTGATCACCCCGGAGTCGAGGAGAATCTGGCCGATCCTGCGATGATTAATCTGGAGGAGGCCGTGGACGAGCGAACCCTTGCGGAAGTAAAAGGTGCCGCTGTTGGTCGCGGACTGGACCTCAAGTTTTCCGGTCAGGGCGGCGAAATCGAAAAGTTGGACAATGTCTTCTATGGCAATGGCCGAAATGTCGCCTTGGAGGGCTGGGGGTGGTTCGGAAAGCATGGGCTTCGGTTCTTCGTCACCTGGCGCGGCCATCGGGACGGTTTTTTGGTTTTGAGGTGTAAAAAGGGAACGGAGAAGAGTATTCATACTCAATATGCCCTGGGTTGAGGACTCCTGGAGAGAGATTATTTATAATATTAAATTCGCGCAAAACCGGATCAGAGTCAAGACCTATTCTTAGATTCGGGTGGCTTCCGGAGGCGGCGGCAAAAAAAGGCGACGGAAAGAATCCGTCGCCCTATGATGCGTTTTCGGAGCGAGAACCGGAATAGGCTGGAGAGGATTAGACCCGGATGATCTCCTCGGGGGCATGGGTTAGAACCTGGGGGCCATTGGCCCTGAGCACGTAGGTATTCTCGGTGCCGATGGCTCCCTCCGGGAAGACGAATTTTGGTTCCAGGGCAAAGGTCATGCCCTCGGCCAGCGGCATCTTGACGCCCTTGGCAAAGATCGGGTATTCGTCGAGCTCTAAGCCGACCCCATGGCCGATGAAGCGGACCCGGTCGCTGCCGATGCCCATGAAATGGTCCTGCAAGCCCATGGATTCAGCTAGTTCGGCCGACTTGGCGTAGACATCCTCGCAGATTGTTCCCGGTTTGATCATGGCCACCAGTTCGGCCTGGATCTTCAGGGATGCCGCATGAGCCTGCCGCAACTGCTCCGAGACGTCGCCGATGACGAACATCCGGGCACCGTCGGCGGTGTAGCCATTGATCACGCAGGTGTAGTCAATGTAGACGACCTCATTGCGGCCAATGGTTTTCCAGCCGGCGCCATGGGGGTTGTTGGCCGGGGTCAGGCCGCAGCCGCCCACCGGGCCGTCGAAATAGGTGGGTGCGGCGCCGCTGGAGCCGGTGGCGACGTTGCCCATGAAGAAGTCCTGGTTGAAGGCGCGCATCTTGGAGCAGCCGCCGTAGCCGCGTTTGCGCATGCCGGCCTCGAACTGACTGGCCAGTTCGATTTCGGTCATGCCTTCGTGGAGCATGGCGGGCACTTCGGTAAAGACCTGGTCGAGCACGCCGCAGGCCCCGTGCAACAGGCCGATTTCGTATTCGGATTTGATGGTCCGGATGCGCTTGAGCGCATCCGAGATGTCGGTGATGTTGGAATCCGGGAAGATTTTATTATAGAACTTCCAGGTGTTGTAGGGGATGACGTCCAGTTCCAGGCCAAGGGTTTCGATGATGTATCCTTTTTCCTTGAGGAGGTCGGGGATGGTCTTCAGGCTTTTGACATCCAGGATCTCTTCCAGGGGCGACTCCTTGCAGGCGCGTTCAAAGCTCTTGCGCACCATGAGAATGGGCTTGCCGGCGCGGGGAACAAAAAGATGGGCGCTTTGCGAGGTGCCGCTGAGGTAAAACAGGTTGGTGTGGTGGA
>Ga0209016_1001417_pt1 | contig 19343 bp, 15 predicted proteins | sample EPASupsiteSAE305_FD_187265 | JGI IMG/M metagenome (GOLD analysis project Ga0209016, IMG submission 187265) | Bioremediated contaminated groundwater microbial communities from EPA Superfund site, New Mexico - SAE3-05 (SPAdes) (version 2) | ecosystem: Environmental > Aquatic > Deep subsurface >...
CAGGAATCCGACCGACCGATCCCGGATCTGAGACCGGAAATGCCCCTCTACACCCGTGACACCCTGCCCGCGCTGCTGGCCCAGCCCGCAACCGGCGCCTCACAGGTGTTTTTATTGTTCGGCGAGCGCTATCTCTGCCAGAAAGCCGCCGAACAACTCGAGCAAGCACTGCTGGCACAAATCGGGGGGACGGTCCACCCCATTGACGGGGATCAGGAGAATATCGCCGCCACCCTCGCTCGACTCCGCAGTTTCAGCCTGCTGCCGGGCCGTCAGTTGTACCGGGTGACCGACACCCGCCTGTTTCTCTCGAAACAAGTGGCGAAAAACATCTGGGACAAGGCTCTCAAGGCGCATGCCGACGGTAAAACCGACCAGGCGGGCCGCGCCTTGAGAGCCTTCATGGAGAGCGGCGGCATCGATCCGCGCTCCCTTGACCAGGACCTGGACACCATGCCGCCCGCCGAATGGCAGCAATGCTTCGGTTTTGCAAGGCCCTCCGACGATTTGAGCTGGACCCGGCCCTATCTCGCCACAGAGCAAGGAAAAAACGGCAGCGTATCGACGGGTTCCCCGACCGATCCGGCAGAGATATTGAGCCATGCCCTGACCACCGGTTTCCCTGCAAACAACGCCCTCATACTGCTGGCAGAGGATGTTGATAAACGAAAAAAATTGTTCAAGCTGCTCAAAGACGAACAGATCGTTATCGACCTGAGCGTGGAAAGCGGGGCCGGAGCAAAAGCGCAGAAAGAACAGAAGGCCGTTCTTCTCGAGCTGGTTCAACAAACACTCAAGGAACAGGATAAAACCTTGGCCCCCGGCTTAGCCGACCTCCTCTTTGAACGGGTGGGTTTTCATCCTGTAGCCGTGGTCATGGAACTGCGCAAGGTGATGCTCTATTTGGGGGAGCGCCGTCAGATCACCCGTGACGATCTCGATTGCCTGGTTGGACGCACCCGCCAGGAAGCCCTTTTCGAATTGACCGCCGCCATTACCCGCCGTGACCGGGAGCAGGCCCTGTCCATCGGTGACCGGCTACAGGAAAACGGCATCCATCCCCTGGCCGTGGTGGCGACGCTGCGCAATTTTGTTCGGGGCCTGCTCTTGTGCCGTGCCCTGCAGGAACAGCCTGACCTGCAATTTCAGTCATCGATGTCAGCCGCCAGCTTTCAGCAAAACTGCCTGCCCCGCCTCAAAGAACGCCAACAATGGAAAAAAGAGCTCAGCGGCCATCCCTATGCCCTGTATATGCAGTTTAAATCAGCGGCGAGTTACTCTCTGCCGGTGCTCGCAGGTTGGATGAAACTCCTGCTGGAAGCGGAATTCCGGCTCAAGGGTTCACCGATTGCCGCGGCAATCGTTCTCCAGCACCTGATCCTTTCCATGTTGACGCTGGACTCGGTAAAAGCATAAAAGAGCGCCCCGCCTGGACTTGCAAAATTAAAACCGGGCATTAAAATAATGACACGGATTGTTTACAACGAACCCGTTGCACAATGATGAGCGCAATGGCAACCCAGCGACGTTTCTCAGGGTTTGAAGATAACCAAGGTAGGTTGCGGGGCAGATTTTTTCCCTGTTGAGTAAAAATATGGCAAAAGAAGATTCAGTACTCCAGGATAAAACAAGGATATCCGAACGGGATTCCTTACAGGAACCACCCCGCTACAAGGTCTTGCTCCACAATGACGATTATACCACCATGGATTTTGTAATCATGATCCTCCAGACGGTATTTCAAAAAAGTACGGATGAAGCAACCAGGATAATGCTCAATGTCCATCATCAGGGAGTAGGGATAGCAGGGGTCTTCACCCGTGAAATCGGAGAAACGAAGATAGCTATTGTCCACCGGATGGCAAAAAAAAATCAGTTTCCATTGAAATGCTCGCTGGAGGAAGACTGCTGAAAAAATGCAGGGTTTGTTGCGGAGGTCGTTTATCCGGAGATGAAAGGGAAGTTTCGTATTCCCAGAGAGGTACTATATTATGCTGAGTAAAGAATTGGAACTCGCCCTGATCAAGGCGATAAAAGAAGCAAAAAATCACCGGCACGAGTATGTCACCGTCGAACATATGCTCTATGGGCTGCTCCATGACGATCTCGCCCGCCACATCATCGATAAATGCGGCGGCAACAACCGCAATATCAAGGACCGGCTGGAACGTTTCTTTGAAACCGGCATGCCTGTCCTCAAGGACAGCGACAGTGAACCGGCGCAGACCGTTGCCTTTAACCGGGTGCTGCAGAGGGCGGTCAGCCACGTCCAGAGTTGCGGGAAAAAACAGGTCGACACCGGTGACGTTCTGGTTTCCATCTTTACCGAACCCGACTCCCATGCCGTCTATTTCCTGGGCAGCGAAGGCGTGGGCCGACTGGAAGTAGTGGAGTACATTTCGCACAGCCTCCCCGAACATCTGCAGAGCGAACCGCTCCGTCAGGCGCCCCCGGATCAGCAGCAACAGCAGAGGAAAAAACAGGAGAAATCCACCGACGCCCTTGACGAATTCACCGTCAATTTCGCCAAACGGGCCGCTGAAGGCGGGATCGATCCGCTGATCGGCCGGGACCAGGAACTGTATCGGATGATGCAGGTTCTGTGCAGACGGAAAAAGAACAATCCGCTGCTGGTTGGCGAACCCGGAGTCGGCAAAACCGCCATGGCGGAAGGATTGGCCTTGCGGATTCACGAAGACGGCGTTGCCCGTAAACAGGCGCATCCGGATCCGAAGAAACTGATTCCCGACCTGTTGCAGGATGCGGAAATTTACATGCTCGATCTCGGCACCCTGGTGGCGGGAACCAAATACCGGGGCGATTTCGAGAAACGGTTGAAAGAGGTGGTGGCCGCCATTGAAAAGAATGACAAGGCCATCCTCTTTATCGACGAGATGCATACCATTATCGGGGCCGGCGCCACCAGCGGCGGTTCCATGGATGCCTCCAATCTGCTCAAGCCCGCGCTGCAGGCCGGAACGATCCGCTGCATAGGTTCAACCACCTACGAGGAATACAAAAACCATATCGAGAAAGACCGGGCCTTGTCGCGGCGGTTCCAGAAAATCGATATCGCCGAACCCTCGGTCCATGATACCTGCCGCATCCTGCGCGGGCTTCAGTCCCGGTACGAAAAACACCATCATGTCCGCTACGCCAAAACCGCGATCGATGCCACCGCGGAACTGGCGCACCGTTATATCAACGACCGCTTTCTGCCGGATAAAGCCATTGACGTCATGGATGAGGTGGGTGCCTTTTTCAGGCTGACCGGGAAGACCGGCCGAACAGTCGGGATCCGGGACGTGGAACAGATCGTTTCAAAAATTGCCCGGGTTCCGGTCAACACCAAGTCGGGAAACGACACCGAAGCCCTGCTCCATCTGGGCGACAAACTGAAAGCAGTGATTTTCGGCCAGGACGAAGCGCTTGACGCCTTGACCAAGGCGGTAAAGCGTTCGCGGGCGGGACTCGGCAATCCGCAGTCGCCCACGGGTTCCTTCCTCTTCGCCGGCCCCACGGGTGTTGGCAAAACCGAAGTAGCCCGGCAGCTTGCGGCGACGCTCTCCGTCAATTTCGAACGGTTCGACATGAGCGAATATATGGAGAAACATGCGGTTGCCCGGTTGATCGGCGCACCCCCCGGTTACATCGGTTTTGATCAGGGAGGACTGCTGACCGACGCCATCCGCAAACACCCCTATACCGTGCTGCTGCTGGACGAAATCGAAAAGGCGCATCCGGATGTCTTTTCCATCCTGCTCCAGGTGATGGATCACTCCACCCTCACCGACAACGCCGGCCGCCGCGCCGATTTCCGCAATGTCATCCTGATCATGACCACCAATGCCGGCGCCCGGGAAATGAGCGAGCGCTCCATCGGTTTCCTGGGAGATTCAAAAGGCAAGGAACAGAGGGCGATCAAAAATCTCTTTTCTCCTGAATTCCGCAACCGGCTCGACGCCATTATCAGTTTCGCACCGCTTGAAATCGAAATAGTGGAAAAAGTGGTCGACAAGATGGTGGGGGAACTGCAGCAGCAGCTTGCGGAGAAGAAAGTCCAGATCTCGTTGTCCCCGGCGGCTCGTTCCTGGCTGGCCAAGGAAGGGTACGAACCGGCCTTTGGCGCCCGTCCCCTGCGGCGGTTGATTATGAAGGAAATCGGAGATGTCCTCACCGAAGAAATCCTTTTTGGCTCCCTCAGCAAGGGCGGCCAGGTCAAAATAGGCAGAAAAAATAATAAAACCATCTTCACCTATCTTTGAGCGCCCAGAAAAGCCGGTTGCACGCCTTCCGGCTTTTCTTTTCCGCACCACCGCACCGCCCCCTTCCTTGTCGGTACAATTTTTTAAACCTTTTTCTGCGCTCTGATTGACATCATTAAACAGACACGTTATTATCCTCCCAAATCATCAAGAGTGGTACTCATTGTCACTCAAGATCTTCCTCCCGGCGGCCATTGAACCGGCGGAAAGATCGAGTGGCGGCCTTCAGAGATTCAACGGAGAGGGAGGGAAAACATGGTGAAACAATTTTCCATACTGGCGATGACCGCGTTGATCGCGCTGCCAACCATTGCGACCGCCGGCGGCGGCAGGTCTCCAGCGGACCTGGAAAAAAAGATCGATGAACTCTCGCGGCAGCTGGATGAACTCAAGGCCCAGATGGCCAAGCAGAATGAGACCATCACGGAATACGGCGACAAAGTCGAGGACATGGATTCCATGCTCGAGGAGAAGTCGGAAACCTGGGACTTGGCCTCCCGATTCAAGTTCGACGGCGATTTCCGGGCTCGGGGTGATTATTACAGCGCCAATAATGTCTTCGCTGCCGGCACACCAATATTTGCAGGCTTTGATCCAAATGGCGTCCCCCTCTTTAGAGATGCAGGTGGCGACCAGCAAAACGACACCCTCATGACCAACCGCCTCCGTCTCAACATGCGGGTCAAGGCCACCGAGGATGTTGAATTTAAAGGTCGGCTGGCCATGTACAAGGCTTGGGGTATGCAAACACAACCCGATGGCCGAGAAGATGCCTTTCCTATTTTTGACGGCAACACCACCCGCACCCCCAATGACAGTGCTCTCTACGTTGACCGCGCCTATCTCAACTGGAACAACATCGCTGGTGCTCCGGTTTGGTTCTCAGTCGGCCGCCGGCCGACCAGCGACGGTCCCCCCGCTCAGCTTCGCATGAACTATGACGAACGCATGGCGACCCCCATAGCCTATATGGACTATCCGTTTGATGGCGCCACTCTTGGGTATGCCTATAATTGGGGTGTCGAGGAACTGGGTGACGGCCGCATTCGTTTCTGCTACGGCCGCGGCTTTGAGAGCGGACTGCAAGATGATAGCAGCCCAACGGTCGACGATGTTGATTTTGCCGGATTCAACTGGGATGTCATGCAGAAAGGTCCTCGTTTGTTTAACATCCAAACATTTGGCGCCTATAACATCTTCAACTTCCCGGCATTTTCCAACCCGGCAACTGATGATTTTTTCGAACAAAGATTCGGGACTGGCAGGCAAAATCTTGGCAATATCTATCACACCAGCACGATCTACATGGACAAAGTCAACAATCTCAACTATTTTGTCGCTGGCGGCTGGAGTCGCACCGATCCCAACAGCAACGGCATGTTTAACGACGTATCGTTAGGCCCAGCAAGCCCCAGAAACACCAACGCCGAGAATGGTTATTCCGCCTATGTCGGTGTTCGCTACGATTTGGACAACCTGGGCCTGAAGCTCGGTGCAGAGTATAATTACGGTTCCCAATACTGGATTGCTTTCGCTCCGGGCCATGACGATATCTACATGTCGAAACTGGCCACACGGGGCAATGCCTATGAACTGTACATGATCTATGACCTGCCCACCGGCGAGGCCATCTCCAAGTATGCCAAGACCTTCATGCGACTGGGTTGGCAGTACTACGACTACAACTACTCCGGCGGTTTCGACTGGAATCTCAAGCCCTACGATCTGGACAGCGAAAAAGCTCAATTGCAGGCAGTGGGTTTAAACCCGGTTGAAAGCGCCAATCAGGTTTACCTGACCTTTGAAGCGTACTTCTGATTCGTCCCAAAAACCTTTGTAAAATAGAAAAGGGAAGGCTGAAGCAGCCTTCCCTTTTTTGTTGAGATCGATTCATTGATGCTATTCCAGGAAAAATCACCTCCCCATTACACCAGTCCCCTGCTGACCGTCCCCCACGGCATGTTCCTGTGCGCGGGAGGCACCAGTATCGAACCCTTCGCCACGCTCAACCTCAGTTATCATGTCGGCGACCAGGCTGAGCGGGTGCGGGCCAACCGAGAGCGCGCGACGGCAGCTCTGGGACTGCGGCAGCTGGTTTCCGTCAAGCAGACCCATTCCGATCAGGTGCTTATGGTTGAACAAGCCCATGTCGCCGCCGAACTGGAGGGATATGACGCCCTGATTGCAACCCTGCCGGGCACCGGACTGCTGATTCAACAGGCCGACTGCCAGGCCATCCTGCTCTCCGCGCCGGCTCAAGGCGTTGTTGCCGCCATCCACTGCGGCTGGCGGGGAAGCGTGCTCGGCATTATCGGCAAAACCATCCGATGCCTGCAGGAAACCTGCGGCGTATTCCCAGAAGACCTGCTGGCCGTCGTCAGCCCGTCGCTTGGCCCGTGCTGCGCGGAGTTCATCCATTTCCGCAGGGAGCTGCCATCCTGGATGCATGCCTTTCAGGTCCGGCCCCACTTCTTTGATTTCTGGGCCATCAGCCGCCACCAGTTAGTGGCAGCGGGCCTGCTTCCGGAGAACATTGATACGGCCGCCATCTGCACCCGTTGCAACCAGCAATTTTTTTCCTATCGCCGGGCTGCGCAAACCGCCAATGGCGTCACAGGCCGCAATGGATCAATCATCGGCCTGCCGCTCTAGGCAGCACCGCAAACCGGGCAAGGCCCTTATTCAAAATTCGAAATCACACACCAGGGGACAATGGTCCGAGAAGGTCACGGCCGGGATCTGAAAATGGACAACGTGGAGTTCCGGGCTGTGGAGGATAAAATCAAGCTCCCGTTTCGGTGCCCGGCTGGGGTGCGAAGGTTTCTTCTCAGGGTTAGCGCTGACAAGACCCGTGGCCCCGAGAAAAAGTTCAAGTTCCCGCTTGCCCCAGAGCACGTTGAAGTCTCCGGCCAGGATCAGCGGCCGGTCCACCGCGCGGATCAGTTTGTACAGCCGTTCGAGCTGATATTGGCGATTCCGGTAGGTCAGGGAGAGATGCACCAGAAAAATGGTCAGCCGTTCGGTGCAGACCTGGATCACCAAGCGTTTCACCCCTTCGTCGAAATAATGGAGACGATGACTGATAATGGGCATTTTGGTGAGAATGGCATTGCCCTGGGTCTTGAGCAACGGGATTCTTTTGGCCATTGAGGCCGAACCGTACTTAGTTTCAATCACATGGTGATAGCCCAGCTGCTCGGCAATCATTTCCGCCTGACACATCTGACCGGTACGGAAGGAACCGCCGTCCACTTCCACCAACCCCATGACATCCGGCTGAACTAACTTAATAAACTCGAGGATTTTATCGAAATTGACGCGAGATTGCCGGAGATAACCCGCATAAGGGAAAGGAAAATGAAACCGGCCGCCGTTACCGGCAGCGTAGCGAATATTGTAGAGTAAAAATCGCAAGCAACATCCTCCCGCCCCTCTATCCACGATGCCGCCGAAGGCCGAACACGCCGCCCTGCTTACTGCTGAACGCCGGGTTGACTCCGCCTCTGCCTCTGCCCTTTGATTCGCCGGTGCTCGCCGGGATTTCACTCATGACTTCCACAGCTTCCGTTTCCTTGGGCGGCGCGGGAACAAAGCGCTCCACCTTAACGGCCTCAACCCCCTGCGATTCGCGGTAAAGGTCATAAAAACGTGAGCAATCGTGATAATAACTTTTTCGCTTCAGCCAGTTGGGATCATCTCCCCGGGACCGGGCGGAATGGAAGGTCGAGAGATTGATCAACAAAGTGGTGATGGATTCCTTGGCCATGCGCTGGACATTGAACGGCGTGCCGAAGTACTGGTCGACATCGTCCCGTATCTTGCGCGACAGGCTATGAAATCCCGGTCCGCGCACATTGGTTTCCGGCAGGTTGAAACGATGACAGGCCCAAGGCAGCAGCAAGGCGGCAAGCAGAACGGACTCGGGGATTTTTACGGGTTCCGAGTCCTCCCTACGGACGTGGAGCCGGTCCAGGGCGGCAAAGATGTGGAAGAGTTCCCGTTGTACCTTTTCACCCTGATCCCCTTGCATGTATTCTTCGTAGAGAGGGAACAGGGCAGACCAAAGGGTGGAAGTGATGCAAAGCTCAGCCCAGGCCCTGCACGCCCCGGACTGCAGATCTTTCAGGATCTCGTCGCGGATACGCGAAGGCGGACAGAGATGCAGTTTATCCCGATGGCGCCGGAGGGCGGCAAACGTTTCCTGCTCAATGGTGAAACCGGTCCTGGCGGCATGACGGATGACCCGCATCATCCGCGCCGGATCCCGGGTAAAACGCCGGTCCGGATCGCCGACCATGCGGATTATGCCTTGGTCAAGGTCCTGCACCCCCCCGATATAATCGATGATGGTGTGGTTTTCGATCTCGTAGAAGAGGGAATTGATGGTCAGGTCGCGGCGGAACGCATCTTCTTCCAGGGTGCCGAAGGTGTTATTCGATGCCAGCACCTGTTCCACGCCATCAATATCGAATTCACTGCTCGAACGCAGAGTGGACACCTCAATGATCTTGTTGCCCCGGAAATAGACCTGCACCAGGCGAAACCGACGGCCGATCGTCCGGCTATTACGAAACAGCTGCCGCAGCTGACCGGGACGGGCATCGGTGGAGATGTCAAAATCCTTGGGAATTCGGCCGAGGTAGAGATCACGGACCCCACCGCCGACAAGATAGCCCTTAAAGCCGGCATCACGCAGGCGGTAGAGCACCTTGAGCGCTTCACGGTCGAGTTGCTGCTCGCGTATGGGATGGGCGGATTCAGGGATGACGGTGGCCGAAACTCCCTCCCCCGCTTCCTGGTCGAATCCCTGGTCCACAGATTCAACGGTCATAGGGTCCGCTTGTCGCAAAGAGTAAAAAACCTGGTCATGGATGGAAACCTTGCCGTCTGGGGCCCAGTCTTATGCAATTTTTTCCTTGTACACGGATTCCGCTGCCTGGACAAACCGGTCGAAAATTTCCTGGACGGAAAGAATTTCGTTCATTTTGAAGGTATTGGCTCCGGAAAAAACCAGTCCGTTTTCAACATCGCCCTTGAGGGCAGCGGTCAGGCGCTCGCTGATACAGTATTTATAGTTACATTTTTTCAAGCATTTAAAGCGACATTTTTCAGCCGAAATATCCTCTCCCTTGAGCATCTTTTCGACAAAGGGGGTCTTGACCGCCCGGCCCGGCATGCCGACCGGCGAGGTAACCAGGACGATATCCTCCTCCTTGGCCTTGAGGAAGGCATCTTTAAACTCCTGGGACACGGAACATTCCTTGCTCAGGACAAAACGAGAAGCGATCTGGACGCCATCGGCGCCATACTTGTCCATCATCTCCGCCATTTCAAAGCCGTTGGTGATGCCGCCGGCGGCGATCAGAGGTATTTTTGATACCACTTTGCGAATCGTGGGAAAGAGGTCGCGCAGCGAAATATCCGTCCCCAGGTGACCACCGGCCTCGGCCGCTTCGACAACAACGGCGGCGGCGCCCAATTTCTCAGCCAGTTTGGCCAGACCCGGCGAGGAGACGATCGAAACGATAGGGATATTATGGGTCTTGCCGATCTTGAAAATATCCCTGGAAAAACCGGCGCCGGTGATAATCATGTCGGCCCCCGCTTCAATGGAGGCCATGACCAGCTCATAGAAGTCCTTCATGGCATACATGATATTGACTGCAATGAGCCCTTTGGTGGCGCTCTTCGCCTTACGAATGTCCTCTTGCAGTTCCGGTACCGGGATTCCCGAACCGCCGATGGTTCCGATGCCGCCGCATTCGGCAACCGGTATGGCCAGGGCGGAGGTTGACACCCGGATGGACATCCCCCCCTGGATGATGGGAATTCTCGCTATAAGTGAACCAATTTTTAATTCTGGCAGTTTCATTCAACCCTCTTGGTCAATTGTTACAATGTAAATGCAAGTCATGGGAAAATATTTCCCTCCCCGGGAGATGAGCGGAATTGGAACACCAAAGAATGCCGAGATCCCTTCCGTTTGTCAAGCATGGAGGCCGACCCCGGAAAACAAGGTCGATTAAAATAAAGTCGGAAGGTATTCTACCATAAAAAAGCCACATCGGCTTGACTTTTCACCCGTTTTCCGATTAGATTCTTAAATTTTTACAGGTATCGCCTTAGTTGCCGGAAGGCATACGATGCCGACCATGGACAAGAATGGAGTTTCCCTTGAATATTCAGGCTATAAACGGCTTTAAAGACATTTTGCCGGACAGCGTCGTCCGGTGGCAGTACATAGAACAGCAGGCTCGGGATATTTTTGCACGTTTCGGCATGCAGGAGATCCGGATGCCGCTGATGGAGAAGACGGAGCTGTTTGTCCGCTCCATCGGCGAAGCCACGGATGTGGTCGAAAAAGAGATGTACACCTTTCCCGATAAAGGGATCACCATGCGACCGGAGGCCACCGCCTCGATCATGCGGGCTTTCATCGAGCATGGCCTCCATGTGCGGCAACCGGTGCAACGGCTCTACACCATCGGCCCCATGTTTCGCCATGAACGGCCGCAAAAGGGGAGACTCCGCCAGTTCCATCAACTGGACGCCGAAATCATCGGCGCGGTCGAGCCCCGCATCGACGCGGAGCTGATTGCCATGGGGCAGATGCTGCTGGATGAACTGGGGCTCAAGGTCAGCCTGGAACTCAACTCGCTGGGCTGCCCGGTGTGCCGCCCCCCTTTCAAGACCCGCCTGGTCGCCTTCCTCGAACAGTCGATCGAGGGGCTGTGCGATGACTGTAAACGCCGAACCCATACCAATCCCTTGCGGGTGCTGGACTGCAAAAAGCCGACCTGCCGGGCGCTGGTGCAGGAGGCTCCCTCCATGCTCGAGGCCCTCTGCCCGGAGTGCGATCAGCATTTCCGGGAAGTGCAGGAGGCGCTGCAGGCCCTGCGGATCCCCTTCCGACTCAACCCTTTTATGGTCCGCGGGTTGGACTACTACACCCGCACCACCTTCGAATTCCTCACCACCGACCTCGGCGCCCAGGCGGCCGTGGGCGCGGGAGGCCGATATGACGGTCTGATCGAGCAGTTGGGCGGACCGCCGCTGTCCGGCATCGGGTTCGCCATGGGAATGGAGCGGATTGTCCTGCTCATGGAGCAGCAGACCCACACCCTATTGCCCGAAGCGACCATGGATGTTTTTCTTGCCGCCCTGGGCAACAACACCCTTGTTCCCTGCAGCCTGCTGACCCATCTCCTCCGTCAGCAGGGGATCAAAGCGGCGATCGATTACAGCGGCCGCAGCCTCAAGGCCCAGCTCAAACAGGCGGGCCGGGTCAAGGCCCGTTTCACCTTGATCGTCGGGGATGACGAATGGACACGTCAGCAAGCAATCCTTCGAAATATGTCCACTCAGGAACAGCAGCCGGTTGCCCTGTCCGGAACCCCGGAACAGCAGTGCCAGCGGCTGACGGAGCTCCTGAACAGCGCGACGAAATAACCTATACTCCCGGCGTCTTCACGCCCTATCCGCAAAGATACCCGTCGGGAACATCGCTTTTTCCAGATCCGCCCCAGGCTGATCTGCCCTTTATTTGGAGAACAGACATGGAATCAATGGGAGCGCTCCGGCGCACACACACCTGCAACGACCTCGGCCTCGATTTCCTCGACCAGGAAACCGTCCTCATGGGATGGGTCCTTCGCCGCCGCGATCACGGCGGAGTCATCTTTATCGATCTGCGTGACCGCTGGGGCCTCACCCAGGTGGTCTTCAATCCTGAAATCAACGAGGAGGTGCATGCCAAGGCTCATCAGCTGCGCAGCGAATGGGTCATCGCGGTTCGCGGCCGGGTTGTGCGCCGTCCGGGTTCCATGGAAAACCCGAAACTCAAAACCGGGACCATCGAAATCCTGGTGGACGAGCTGCGGATTCTCAACACCAGCGAGACCCCGCCCTTCCCCCTCGACGAAGAGATTGAAATATCCGACAACCTCCGCCTCCAGTACCGCTATCTCGACTTGCGGCGCCCGGAAATTGCCAGAAATCTCGTCCTGCGGCACCAGGCCCTGCACACCGTGCGCACCTATCTCAATGACAACAATTTCCTCGAGATCGAGACCCCGATGCTGACCCGCTCCACCCCGGAAGGGGCGCGGGATTATCTGGTGCCGAGCCGGGTCAACGCCGGCAAGTTTTACGCCCTGCCCCAGTCCCCCCAATTATTCAAGCAGATCCTGATGGTCGCGGGCATGGACCGGTATTATCAGATCGTCAAATGCTTCCGGGATGAAGACCTCAGGGCCGACCGTCAGCCCGAATTCACCCAGATCGATATGGAGTTGAGCTTCATCACCGAGGGAGAGATCATCGCCATTGTCGAAGGCATGATCAAATCCCTGTTCAAGGCTGTCAAGAATGTTGAGCTGCAGCCCCCTTTCCAGCAGATGACCTACGATGAAGCCATCCGTCGCTTCGGCACCGACCGGCCCGACATCCGTTTCGGCCTGGAACTGGTCGACCTGACCGACACGCTCCGGGGATGCGGTTTCAAGGTGTTCAACACGGTTATTGAAAAAGGCGGCGTGGTCAAGGCGATCAACGCCAAGGGTTGCGGCGGATTCTCCCGCAAGGATCTCGACGATCTCACCGAGTATGCCGGCCGGTTCGGAGCCCGCGGCATGGCCTGGATCAAAATCAAGGAAGAGGAGTGGCAATCGCCGATCACCAAATTCTTCAGCGAGGAAGAAATCAAGGCCATGGCCGAGGCCCTCGACGCCCAGCCCGGCGACCTTATTCTTTTTGGGGCGGACACGGCGAAAACCGTGCATCAGGTCCTCTCCGAGCTGCGGCTCGAACTGTCCCGCCGACTCGGCCTGGTCGAGGAAGGCAGCTTCAATTTCCTCTGGGTCACTGATTTCCCCCTGCTCGAGTACGACGAGGAACAGAAACGCTACACCGCTGTCCATCACCCCTTTACCGCCCCCAACGAAGACCAGCTGGCCTTGCTCGAGACCAGTCCCGGCGAAGTCAAGAGCCGGGCCTACGACCTGGTCCTCAATGGAACCGAGATCGGCGGCGGCTCGATCCGTATTCACAGCCCGGCCATGCAGAAAACCGTGTTCAAGGCCCTGGGGATCGAAGCCGAGGAGGCCCAGGAAAAATTCGGTTTCCTCCTGCGCGCCCTGGAGCTCGGTGCCCCGCCCCACGGCGGCATCGCTTTTGGCGTCGACCGGTTGATGATGCTCCTCACCGGATCGCCCTCCATCCGCGACGTCATCGCCTTTCCCAAGACCCAGAAGGCTACCTGCCCGCTCACGGATGCCCCCTCTTCGGTGGCCCGCAAGCAGCTGACCGAACTGCATCTCCGGCCGGACTGGAAAGAAAAGGACTGATCGCGGAGCATGAAAGGGGAGCTGGAGACCGGAAAGGATCTCCAGCTTTCCCGCGAGTTTGGCAACCGATCAGCGCTGTTCCCGCCAAATGCCGTCAATCAGCAGTTCGTGGGGATGGAAAGAATTCTTGTAGCTCATGCCGGGGTGCCCATCGATCCAGTAGCCGAGATAGAGGTGCTCGATCTTATGGGTTCTGCAGATATGATTCAGGGTGAGGATGTTCAAGGTGCCGGGACTTCGCCAGCTCTGTTCCGGATCGAAAAAGAAATAGACGGCGTTCATCCAGGACGGGGCGCCGTCTATCACGGCCACCCCGAGCAATTGCTCGCCAATCCGGTAGCGGATTTCAAAACATCGGCTGATGCTGCTGATGAAAAACCCGGAATAATAACTTTCGGCAGTACTGCGCCCCTCGGGAAAGCGAGTCGAAAGAAAGCGCTGGAGCACTGCCAGACTCTCCCGTGACATGGTCAAAGGGGCGATCTCGACCGCCACGTCCTGATTTTTTTTCCAGACCCGGCGCTGATTGCGGTTGGGCCGGAACTGCTCCGGACACATCCGGATCGGCACGCACAGGCAGCACTCCGGACAGCGCATATTATAGATGCAGTTGCCGTTGCGCCGATAGCCATATGCAAGAAATTCGCCCATGGCCTCATCGCTGAGCCGACCGAGTATGCCCTGATGATAAACGGCTTTTTGCTCCATCCCGTAGGGGCAATCGTCAACGGCGCTCACGAAAAAACGCTCCAGATCCGCGTCCAACCCCGACGGAACATCCCGACCCGCCCCATCTCTTCCCGTCACGCGGAACCTCCCCCCACCCGGCTACACCAGCCCCTGATCGAGCATGGCACTCACCACCTTGACAAATCCGGCGATATTGGCCCCGGCAACGTAATCTCCATCTCTGCCATAGGCGGCCGCGGCATCCAAACAGGTGCGGTGAATATTCTTCATAATCTCTTGCAACCGCATATCCACTTCCTCCCGCGACCAGCGGAGCCGCATGGAATCCTGCGCCATCTCCAATCCGGACACCGCAACTCCGCCGGCATTGGCGGCCTTGGCCGGTCCGAACAGAACTCGGTTTTCCTGAAAAATATCGATAGCCTCGGGAGTTGAAGGCATGTTCGCCCCCTCGCAGACTAACCGCACCCCGCCATCGACCAGATGTTGCGCATCCAGGGCGTTGATCTCGTTCTGGGTAGCTGCCGGCAAAGCGCAATCAGCTTTGTGCGTCCATAACGGATTATAGGTCCGACCAGGATCAGCCGCAACATAGATTGCCCGCGGATACCGCTCGCTGTATTCGCGAATGCGCCCCCGCCGGACATACTTGAGGTCCTTGATGAACTCCAGCTTTTCGGTGTCAATGCCTTCTTCGTCAAAGATGTAGCCGGAGGAATCCGACATGGTCAGCACCTTACCGCCCAGCTGCAGGACTTTCTCGACCGTGAACTGGGCGACGTTGCCCGAGCCGGAAACCAGACAGCGTTTGCCTTCCAGGTTCTCGCCGTGATGGACCGCGAGCATTTCCGAGGCAAAATAGACCACGCCATACCCCGTGGCTTCCGGCCTGATCAGGCTGCCGCCCCAGGCAAGTCCCTTGCCGGTGAGCACTCCGGTGAATTTATTCTGCAGTTTTTTATACATCCCGAAAAGGTAGCCGATCTCCCTGGCGCCGACACCGATATCGCCCGCCGGCACGTCGGTATCTTCGCCGATATGGCGGAACAGCTCAGCCATGAATGCCTGACAGAACCGCATGATCTCGGCATCGGACCGCCCCTTGGGATCAAAATCGGCCCCGCCCTTGCCGCCGCCCATGGGCAGGGTCGTAAGGCTGTTCTTGAAAACCTGTTCAAAGGCGAGGAATTTGACGATCGAGAGGGTGACCGAAGGATGAAAACGGAGGCCGCCTTTGTAGGGACCGATGGCGGAACTCATTTCCACCCGAAAGCCACGATTGACATGCACCGTGCCCTGATCGTCCATCCAGGGCACCCGGAAGAGGATCATCCGCTCCGGTTCGACCAGTCGCTCAAGCACCGCCTGCTGGCGATACTCCGGATGGCGCTGCAGAATCGGCCTGATGGTTGCAAAAACCTCACGGACCGCCTGATGAAATTCCTTTTGCTCCGGATCTCGCCGGATAATCGCTGCAAGAATATCTTCCATTACCTTGTTCCCTCTTCAGTCCTCATTCAGATACTCTTCTACAGCTTAACATGAAAAAAAAGCGACCACCATCTGCCCGCCGGATGTCAGGGGGAGGGCGCAGTTGCGATCGGGTTCCGGCCGAGTTCCCTGGGCGTGTTGACGTTGCGCCAGCAGGCCCGCAGAGGGATCGGCGGCTGCGGAGTGATCACCCCCGCTTCTCCCTGCAGACGGCTCATCCGCCGGTACCCGCTGGCGGCCATTGCTTCCAGCAGTGGGCTGCAGGCACAATCGTAATAGGCCAGCAGCGGTTCGATCCGGCCATCTCCCTCCAGTTCCGGCATCACCGCCAGCACCCCGGACCGCCGGCAAGCCAGCAGCCACTGCAGGCAAGCCTCGTGCATATCCGGGAGATCACAGGCCGCGATCAGCCAGGAAACCCGCGGAAACCCGCGAAAGGCGGCGAGAATACCGGCAAGCGGACCACCCAGGCCCGGGACATCGTCGACCCGGGGCAGGTTCGCGAGGACCGCGGGCAGATCGCCGGATCCGGCAATCACCACCTGTTCGACCTGCTGCCGCAGGATCGCAACCGTCCGCTCGATCCAGGTGCGTCCGTTCTGTTCGAGCAAATGTTTCGGCACCCCCATCCGGCTGCTTCTGCCGCCGATCAAGACGCAGCCCCAGACCGGGGCGTTCGCCTCGCAGTCATTCGCCATCATGCCCAATCCGGCCGTTGGGGGAAGAGGCCGAGTACTGCGCCGCGCCGCAGCAATTCGCGCACGGCATGCATGCCATCCGCGCCGAGATCCCGGGAATAGTGATTGACGTACAGGCCGATATGGCTGCGAATCACCGCAGGGTCCATCTCCTGGGCATGGGATTGGATATAGTCCCAGCTGTCGGCAGGATGGGCATCCGCCCAGCGGATACTGGCGGCGATGGCCGCATCGATTTCTTCCCTGAGAGCCGGTGCCAGTGTTTTTTTGGCGGCAATGCACCCCAGGGGAATGGGCAGGCCGGTGGCCTGTTCCCACCATTCGCCAAGATCCTGGACGCAGTGCAGTCCCAGCTGCCGATAGGTGAACCGGCTTTCGTGGATAATCACCCCGCCGTCGACCGCGCCGCTGGCAACCGCCTCCATGATTTGATCAAAGCGCATGACCACCAGATGGCGGCAGCCCGGTTGATAAAGACGCAGCAACAGGGCAGCGGTGGTGTAGGTTCCGGGAATGGCAATCTTCCAGTCGGCAAGATTGACCGCCTTGTCCCCGGTGCCGGTGATCAGCAAGGGGCCGCAGCCGCGCCCCAGAGCCGCCCCGGCATGGAGCAGGGCATAACGGTCGAGCACATGCCCCAGGGCATGGAAGGACAGCTTGGTGACATCGAGCATCCCGCGCAGGGCCCAATCGTTGAGCGTTTCCACATCTTCAAGCCTGGGCTCCGCGAATGCCGCCTGGGTCAAGGGCGCCTTGCCATGCACCAGTCCATGAAAAATATAGGTGTCATTGGGACAGGGCGAAAAGCCAAGGGACAACGCACGTTTTTCAGGCATGGGACAATCCCTCCAGGACGAGCGCCGCGACCTCGCCGCAGCGGGCACAGGCTCTCCGCACTTGCCAGGTTCGCGGATCGCGATCCTCCACCCGATTGGAAATGCAGCGCAGCTCCAGTAAAGGCTGCCCGAACTGCTGACAGACCCGGGCCGCCGCCGCCCCTTCCATGTTCTCGCAGAGCGCCCGGTGTTGTTGGCCCAGCAGTGTGCCGCGTTGCCGGGAGCCGCTGACGCAGCTTACGGTGACAAAGGTGCCGCATTTATAGGCGATGTTTTTCGTGCCGAGCAGGGCCTTCGCCCGATTCAACAGGCTGCCTGCCAGATCGAATGCATCCAGGACTTGAAAAGACGCGCCCCGCAAGGGTTCCACGGTATCGCCATAACAGATGCCGAGATCGCCGAGCACCTCGCGTTCCGCCAGGCAGATATCAAGCAGGTCGGCGCCGCCCTCCTCATGGATATAGGCTCCGCCCACTCCCAGATTGATGACGCCCTTGAACAAGGTCGGAGCCTTTGCCAGACGGGCGGTCAGTTGGACGGCGGTCTCAACCGGGCCAATGCCGGTTATCAACGGTTCAACCTGCACGGCGGAAGAACAAGCCCGGAGCATGGCCTCCATCTCAAAAGCAGTCGCGGCGGTGACCAGATACATACATTATGACGGAAAAAAGGATGTTCAGCAAAGGATTGCAAGCAGTTCAGAGGTGGGCGGGAATGAGATCGACAAAGCGGTTTCTTTTTTCAAAATTCGATTACGACCTGATGCCGGGATTGTGCGTTCAGGATACAATTGATCAAAGACTTTTTTAACAATGTAAAGTAGGTTAGCGCACTTTGCAAGAAAATCACCCCGTATCTTCTCAAGCTTTCACTTCCCATGACTGATTATACCCATCGCCTGGATGATTACGATTACGATCTTCCCCCGGAACGAATAGCCCAGTTTCCCGCACCCCAGCGTGACCAATCCCGCCTGCTTGTCCTTGACACCGGCCGAACCGAACTCGCCCATCGGCAGTTCTCCGACATCTTGAGCTATCTTCGGAAAAACGACCTGCTGGTGATCAACAACACCAAAGTCTTTCCGGCGCGCCTGCTGGGCTACAAACCGACCGGCGGCAAGGTGGAAATCTTCCTGCTCGCCTTTCCCCTGCAATCCGCCCGTACCGAGCTGCCGCACCCTTGGCGGGAAGCCGCTGCCCCTGCCCTGATCAAGAGTTCCAAACGGCCCAAAGTCGGCATGCTGCTCGAATTCAGCGAAGAGCTCAAGGTCCGGGTCGACGCTTTAAACGAAGACGGCAAGGCGGAAGTGACCCTTCAGTACAAGCCGCAACCCGGACAATCGCTTGAAACCTTGCTGGAGACGCACGGCCAGATGCCGCTGCCACCGTATATCAGCCGTCCGCAGGGAAGTTCGAGCGAGGATCTCAACCGCTACCAGACCCGGTACGCCCGCCACACCGGATCGGTTGCCGCGCCCACGGCCGGTCTTCATTTCAGCGATGCCCTGCTTGCTGAAATTGCCGACAAAGGGGTGGAGATCGCCGAGATCGTCCTCCATGTCGGCTATGGCACCTTTGCGCCGGTCCGGACGGAAGATATCCGCGACCACGTTATCCACAGGGAGAGCGTGGAGATCTCGGCAACAACAGCGGAGCGAATCAACCGGGCCAAAGCCGCGGGAGGCAGGATCTGGGCCGTGGGCACAACCACGGTGCGCACCCTTGAATTTGCCGCCGACCAGCGGGGAAAGGTTCTGCCCCTGGCCGGCGAATGCGACCTCTTCATCTATCCGGGCTTTCAATTCAGGGTAGTGGACAACCTGATCACCAATTTTCATCTGCCCAAATCATCCTTGCTCTTCCTGGTTTCGGCCCTGGCCGGGAGAAAAAGAATCATGGATGCCTACCAAAAAGCGGTGGCCGACCACTACCGTTTCTTTTCCTATGGCGATGCCATGGCGATCATCACCAAGCCGTAACCCGGGACCGGGCTTTCATGCCCTCCCGGCGAATGGCG
>Ga0209016_1001419_pt1 | contig 19259 bp, 16 predicted proteins | sample EPASupsiteSAE305_FD_187265 | JGI IMG/M metagenome (GOLD analysis project Ga0209016, IMG submission 187265) | Bioremediated contaminated groundwater microbial communities from EPA Superfund site, New Mexico - SAE3-05 (SPAdes) (version 2) | ecosystem: Environmental > Aquatic > Deep subsurface >...
AAGATTGGCGAGCCGGAATATCAGGTTTGTCCGAGCAGCGATTTCGATCGTGAAAGCAATACGAATAACTCCATACTCCTGTAAATATTCGAAAAAGATCTACACTCAGTATCAACTTCTTGTCCTGATACTCTTCAAAGACTACCGGAACCAGCACTACCGGGATTTCATTGAAGATATTGAGGACATGGAATCGATCCAAGAAGAATTGGATCTATCCGTCGTGCCTCATTTCACGACACTTCAGAAATTCCTCTGCCGGATAAAAACCCTGTACCTCCGCTACGCGTTCAGGAAAACTCTGAATCTTTTTTATTTCAACGACGCTCCGATCCCAATCACGGCAATCGATTCATCCGGATTTACCAGCGGATATTCGAGTCACTATTACTCAGCCAGAACCGGCAAGACTCGAAAACATTTCCTGAAAACGTCGATCTCAGTTGACACCGATCAACAAGTGATCACGGGTTTCATCGCTTCAAAAAGCCGGGTTCACGACACCCGGCACGCAGCCCAACTACTCCGACAATGTCACAAGATACGACGGTCAGAGTGCTACGTTATGGATCGGGGATACGACTCCGAAGCAATTCATCGTCAGATCCGAGAGGATCTGCACGCTGATTCAATCATTCCGATCCGTTCTTGGAATAACGAGATTGTCGGGGGAACTTACCGTCAGGAAATGGCTCACCAGTTCGATAATGTCCGATATCGAAGACGACAACTGGTCGAAAACAAGTTTTCCGTCCTTAAAAGAAAATTTAGTGGCGATCTAAAAGCAAGAAAATTTGTTATGCAGTTGAAGGAGATCACCGGGAAAATGATTGTCTGTAACATTCACAGGTTCTTACAATTTCTCGTCATTGAGGTTTTCTACAGAGCAAATTTAGATTCAAAATTCCCGGTATCGAGTGCCTCATTCAAATATTCATTTCATTAAAAAAAAACCTCATCTCGCAATTATTAAGCATCGGGCACTTCAGATCAATACTCATGAACCCAGCGATCCTTCAGGTGGCCTTGGATCTCCTTGATCTGGATCGTGCAATCCAGATTGCACGTGAAGCAGCAGATGGTGGTGCTGAATGGATCGAAGTCGGTACACCTTTAATCAAGAGCGAAGGCATGCACGCAATACGATCCCTGCGGAAAGATTTCCCGGATCGGGTTATTGTTGCGGATATGAAGATCGCTGATACCGGCGCACTTGAGGTAGAGATGGCTGCAAAAGCCGGTGCAGATGTCATCTGCATTCTCGCGGATGCGGATGATTCCGTTATCCGAGATGCGCTTCTCTCTGCGCAGATCTATGGGGTGAAGATCATGGCGGACCTGATCAATGTCAGTGATCCTGTTTCACGGGCAAAACATCTGGAATCCCTTGGTGTTCATATCATCTGTGCCCATGTTGGTATTGACCAACAGATGACAGGAAAAAAATCCTTTGACCTTCTGGTAAGATTATCCGGTCAGATCCAAATCCCTCTCGCTGTTGCCGGAGGAATTGATGCAGATTCTGCCGGAGCCGCAGTGGATAGTGGCGCAGGAATTGTGATTGTCGGGGGAAATATCACTCGATCCGCGGATGTCATCGGCTCCACGAAAAAAATCCGCACCCGCATGAGTACCCCCTCAAAGATACAGGATTCGCGAAAATCTCAGGATGATGAGATCCGTGATATCCTCATGCAGGTTTCAACTCCGAATATTTCGGATGCAATGCACCGGAAAGGTGCGATGGCGGGCATTCTTTCGCTCTGCGGTGATGTGAAGATGGTTGGACAAGCCGTCACGGTCCAGACTTTTTCCGGGGACTGGGCCAAACCTGTTGAAGCGATCGACAAAGCGAAGAAAGGACAGGTTCTTGTCATCAATAGTGACGGTGGAACCCACATCGCCCCTTGGGGTGAACTGGCCACACTGAGCTGTGTGAAGAGAGGGATTGCCGGTGTTGTGATCGATGGGGCGGCCCGTGATATCGATGATATCAGGAAGATGAAATTTCCTCTTTTTGCAAAAGCTGTCGTTCCAAATGCCGGTGAACCCAAGGGAATGGGAGAGATTAATACAGAAATTCATTGTTGCGGGCAATATGTACGGCCCGGAGACTGGATTGTTGGCGATGAAAGTGGAGTTGTTGTGCTTCCTTTTGAGCGGGCGTATGAAATTGCACGCCGGGCTCTCGAAGTGAGAAAAAATGAAGAGCGTATACGGGAAGAGATCAATAGGGGGAACACGCTATCCGAAGTTGCGCATCTGATAAAATGGGAAAAATCCTAAAAAAGGTTAGTGAAATAATGATCTTTCCAGCAGGGTTGCACCGGATGCCTGGATCTTTTTAATCGCGTCATCTACCTGATCGACTCGCAGGATGAGGACTGCCCCTCCTTTTCCGGAATATGCATAGGAGTACTCGATGTTAATGCCGGCATCACCGAGGATTTTTGCCACTTCAAATAATCCTCCTGGTGTATCTTTCATCTTAACCGCAATTACGTCCGTGAACGCAATATTAAATCCAAGGGCCTGGAGTTTGTCGTGGGCTTTCTGCGGGTGGTCCACCAGCGCTCTGACAACGCCAAAACCATTTGCTTCAGCGATACTGAATGCGAGAATGTTGACCTTCTCCTCTCCCAGTGCCTGGGCGATTGCTGCAAGGCGGCCGGGCCGGTTTTCTGAAAATACCGAGATCTGCTTGATCACAAATTTTTTCGTGTCCATTTACATCGACCTCTTATCTATGACTTTCTTCGATTTTCCCTCGAACCGTGGAAGTGATCCCGGTTCGACAAGTTCCACATCAACGTTCACGTTCAGGGAATTCCTGAGCCGGTGTTCTACATTCTGGCGTATCTTCATCAGATCATTGATCTTGTCACTGAATGATTCTTTGTTCAGTTCAACCCGGACAAGCATGTCGTCAAGAGCGCCTTTCCGCTCAACAACAATCTGGAAATGCTGGCCAACTTCCGGAATAGTCATCAGTGTATGCTCGATCTGCGAGGGGAAGACATTGATCCCCCTGATGATCAGCATGTCGTCAACCCGACCCTGAATCCGGTGGATTCTTGGGGCAGTCCTGCCGCAGGCACAGACTTCGTCATCCATGGTGGCGATATCCCCAATACGGTACCGTATCATGGGGAGGGCCTCTTTCTGGAGAATTGTAATGGTTACTTCTCCCTTCTCTCCCGGCTCCAGTGGTTCCTCGGTTTTGGGATCAATAATCTCGGTGAGTGCAATGTCAGACCAGATGTGGAATCCGTTCTGTTCAGCACATTCTGTGAACATCGGACCGGATAACTCGCTGGTACCGTAGATATCGTAGGCTTTGATGCCCAGCCAGTCCTCTATCCTTACCCGCATCTTATCTGTCCACGGCTCAGCACCAAGGATTCCCGTACGGAGTTGTGTATCCTTTCCGAGGTTCACACCCATCTTTTCTGCAACTTCACCAATATGAAGGAGATATGAGGGTGTGCAACAGATCGCGGTGGCACCGAGATCCTGCATAAGCTCAATCTGTCGTTCGGTGTTACCGACACTCGTGGGAAGGACCGTTGCACCAATCCGTTCGGCACCATAGTGCAGGCCAAGTCCCCCGGTAAAAAGACCATATCCGTAACTCACCTGAATGACATCCCTTCGTCCCAAACCAATAGAGGTCATCCCACGGGCAAGGGATGTAGTCCAGAGGTCAAGATCATTCTGAGTGTACCCGACAACGGTTGGCTTCCCGGTTGTCCCGCTCGAGACATGATACCGAACCAGTTCCTCTTTGGTTGCGGTAAAAATTTTATCAGGATAATTATCACGCAGATCGCGTTTAAACATGAACGGCAGTTTCCTGACATCCGAAAGTTCGCGAATATCATCTGGATGGACATTCTGCTCCTTCATACGGTCGTGATAGAACGGGGAAAAGCTGTACAGCCGGTATACAAGACTCTTGAGCAGTTTATACTGCATTCTCTGGAGGTCCGCTTTCGGCATCTCTTCAATCCGGGGATCCCATAACGCCATTATATTGCCTCTCTTCGATCAATTACTCTCTTTGCCTTTCCTTCGAACCTCGGCAGTGATCCGGGTTCAACAAGTTTTACCGTGGTTCTCAGTTCCAGTGCATCCCGTAGTTCCTTGACCACTTTCTTCTGGAGCCGGGCAAGATCTTCGAGTTCGCCGCTGAAGAACTCCCTGTTGATCTCAACTTCGACAGTCATCTCATCCAGATGATTGATTCTGTCAATATAGACCATAAACTGATTGCCCACTTCCGGGATCTTCAGGAGTACGTGTTCAATCTGTGAGGGAAATACATTGATTCCCCTGATCACGAGCATATCATCACTTCTTCCGGTGATCCGTGCAATTTTTTTGCCTCTTCTGCACAGGCAACCGTCCTCCATGAGCATGGTAACATCACCTATCCGGTACCTGAGCAACGGCATGGCCTCTTTGACGAGTGGTGTCACAACCAGTTCACCCCGTTCGCCATCTGATACGGTCTCTCCTGTCCTGGGATCGATGATCTCGACAAGATAACTGTCGTGCCATATATGGAGCCCGTTCCTCTCTTGGCATTCAAAGGCAACCCCGGGTCCGAAAAGTTCGCTCATGCCATAGGAGTCATATGCGGTTACCCCGAGCCTGTCTTCAAGTGTTTTCCGTGTACTCTCTGACCAGGCCTCCGCACCAAATATTCCCGTTTTCAAGTGGTCAAGAGATGTCCCCATCTCTTCAGCAACTTCTGAAAGGTGCATGGCATAACTGGGTGTGCAGTGGATAGTGGTTACGCCAAAATCATCGATCATCTCAATCTGGCGTTTGGTATTTCCTGTTGCGCTGGGAATGACGGTCATCCCGACTTTTTCCGCCCCGTAGTGAAAACCGAGACCCCCGGTGAACATCCCATAATTCACCATATTCTGAAAAACGTCTTCATCCGTAATTCCCACCATTGTCATATTCCGGGCAATCAGATCCGACCACGTATCCAGATCTTTCCTCGTATACCCGACAACCGTGGGCTTACCGGTTGTACCGGATGTTGTGTGAATTCGTATGACTTCTTTTAAGGGAACTGCAAAGAACCCAAACGGGTAACCGTTACGGAGATCCTGCTTTTTGGTGAAGGGGATTTTCGTAATGTCATCAAGGGTTTTTATCGAATTTGGCGTAATCCCTGCTTCCTTGAACAGGTTCCGGTAAAACGGTACCTGTTGTACCTGGAGAATCGTTTTTTTCAGGCGTTTGAGCTGAAGTTCTTTAAGGTCAACAGGTTTTATCGTCTCTATTTGTTTATCCCAGAACATTTCGGGCACCCTGTTATGCTATCGCATGACGCATGTACATATTTTGTCTGCTACAGTTTATAATCACCGAAATGGTGGAATGTTCACGTAAAAACCATTTTACAGATATGATCATGGAGAAGATCATTCATCTCTCGCAACAAAACGATGAGTTAATCCGTAGACTGATGGTAGTATCTAGACAAACCCAAGTGCCCGGTTCCGGTGTTGATTGTTGTGGATTATCCATGGTTGTCGGTGAGCGGTTTTGGCACACATATCAAATCGACCCAGAGTCACCTGATTATCCAGAAGAAACAGAGTACTGAACGATATTCACTTGAAAAGATCAAGCATCTTCTCATTGTGGGTGGTCACACGATCAATTCGATGACCATTTCACATCTGGTGAAAAACGGCTGTTTCATTACTTTTTTTGACTCGGATGGAACACCCGTCGGTGTAATAAAACCCTATTGCGACCCGGCTACAGAGCAACTGGACAAACCCATAGAATTTTCTTCCCACCAACGCTATGCCATCGCCATTGCTCAGGCATCGGTGAAATCACGATTATTTGCTATCGAACGAATCCAGGAAACCCGGAATGTCAATCTCTTTTATGAAGGGGAGCATGATGTCCTTTGGAAATCTTTAGAAGAACTTGAGTATCTCATTAAACTGGATGAGATCCGCCGATTGCATAAACTGACTTCCGACATGTATTATGAAATTATGTCGAGGAGTATCCCCGTGGATTTTGAATTTAAACGGCGGACAATGCGACCCCAGCGTGATCCGATCAATGCGATGCTGTCATTTGGGTATGCGCTCCTTTTTGGAAATTGTTCTGTTGCGGCTATCGGTGCACATCTCAACCCGGATTCAGGAGTAATGCATGCCGGTAAAGGAAGTCTCATTTACGATTTAATTGATCCCTTGAAAGCAAAGATGGTTGACAGTATTGTGTTCCAGATTGCACGAGAATCTCTTGCACAACCAGATTATGAAGTGACTGACAGCCGTTGTCTCCTTTCCGATGAGTTTTTGAAAAATCTGATGGATGCATTCTATACTGCGTTTACTACTGAACATCTCAATGAACAGGTATATAATTTCTATAATGCGGCAAAACACGGTGAAGATTTTAAAAGTCTGTACTGACCTGGTGTTCATTTTTTACAATCGAGAATCCTTCGAATGGGCGGGGTGGCTGGGGAATAATCTGGACATCACGGATTACCGCACGGGGGCACCCATATATCATTGATATAAATTTTTCAAGAATCATCGCTTCCCCCGTTGCAATGATCTGGACCCTGCCATCCTGAAGATTTGTTACGATTCCCGTTACATGAAGATCTGAAGCAATCTTGCGGATGCATGCCCGGAATCCCACTTTCTGAACTCTGCCGCTGATAAATACCTCAATGCTCTTCATCATTCAATTCTCTGCATAATTTTAATGGCTAGTCCCAGTTCATCGAACACGGTATCCCGCAGTGAAGACTGGCGGATGTTTGTTGCTGCATCAATTGCATGGTCGAGAATCTCCTGAGCCGATCGCTCACACCCGGCCATAAAAAATTTTAATGCAATATCACACATGACAAATGACCGGCGGGAAAGCGGGCGGATGATTCGTGCCTCCTCAATGGAGTTCTGAAGCATTTTACGGGATATTTTTTCGTACCCTACTTTTTTGAAGAATATGGACAGATGACAGAAAAAGATCGCCTCTTTTCCCCGGTCAGCGATACACCGGACCCCTCGTTCGAGGCTGGTCACCTGATTTGACTGAACGCTGTCATGGGGCACTCGTTCCGCAAGGGTTTTAATCTTCAGGTAGGTTGGCGTGATCTCATCGGTTTCGGTATACCCGATTTTTTTAAGATACTCAATACGGATCTCATCGTCATCCAATGTTTGTATTATCAGAATTGCGTGGGAACGCATCTCTTTGTCATGGCCAGTCTGATATATCTTGGTATAAAAATCAGCAATGGAAATCCGGATAGAATCCGCAACGGTAGGAATATTAATTTTTTTGGTTAACAGTTCAGCCTTTTTTACAAGACGGAGTGCATGAGCTGCATCGGTGCTTTGCATTGCCCGGGGAACAATGCTCAGGAGTACTGATGATCGTTCATACGGGGATGAAATTTTTTCCGAAGCAGCTTCCATGCAGAGCAATAATTCATTGGAGATTTCAGAATCTTGCGGAACCATTGAATGTACGAAGATCATGGTGTTGACGTAATCCACCGGATCAGAAATTTTCCCGGCAATATCAAGCGCGATACGATGCCATTTTGTATCCGGATGTATCGTGTTCAATCGCACTATCGCACGAACAATCATATGCCGGACATCTGCATCTTTATCGGGCTCGACTTCTGCCAGTTGATAGATGCCTTGCATGAGATACCGTTCTGCAATTGCCTCGTCTATCTGGCAATATGTGGAAGCAAGATGTGACAGTATCAATCCCTTTTGATATCCAAGAACAAGATCGTCAAGATGGCCTGCGACAATATCGAGTATCGTTTGAGAGTACGAAGTTTTTCTTAGTTTGGTAAATATTTCTGCCAGATTGCATAAGCCGCTCAGCCGGATATACGGGTCGCCAATCATCTGAATAACACGATACAACAACCGAAGTGTCATCGGGTTTTCCATAGCACGATCATTTTGCCTGATTAGGATGACCATGGAGTCATAGGGATCTGTCGAGTTCGGGTGCAGAACCTCGGTGTTCAGATTTGAGATGATCCGGGACATCATAGCATCCCGCTCGTAGGGATTTTCAATCTCTACTGCGAACATGGCAAGAGGGATGATGCAGTCCAGATTGGGGCGGGATCGTGAATGGGAGATGATGATATCAATTATCCCGGCGATCTTGAGGGAGATCTGTGGAGAATTGCTATGATCCTTAATTATTTCCAGACTTCTCTTGAACGGTAAAAACTGGCGAATGTAATCATAAGAATTGGAACGTTCTGGGGATTTATTGATCGTCATACAGCCGATTTTTACAAAACATTCGGCGATTCGTTCAAATAACTGCACTTTCAGCGAGGGATCCTCAATATCATCAGCAATCGTGCAGGCGGCCTCCAGTGCATCGGAAGATTCCCTGTCCAAAGCATATTTTATCACCCCATCGATGATGTTTGCCATTGCATACGCAACCAGTTTTTTTTCGAGAAGTGAATCACTCCAGACTTTCATCCGTAAAAGAAGGTCGAGATCTCCCTGTTGGGCCGCGAGTGTTGAAGCTTCATCGATAATACTGCTCAAGGCAGCAGAACGGCTGATCTGCCCATCGATTTCGCAGGTCAAACCCACTGCTCTCTGAAGGAAATCGCGGTTTTTATTTTTCACAGCGATCTTTGCAATTTTTATGACAATACCGGAGATCGCCCTCTCCTTGAGTTGTTGTTCGTGAATGGATTCTGCAAATTTGATGAGGATTCCCGGATCATGGGAATCAAGAAAGCCACGGTCCGCCAAGATTGTGATGCTCTCAAGAATAAGGTGATCCTGTTTTGGATGAAGGAGGATGAGGTTTCTTATTGACAGGATATGGATATTCAAATCCTCGAATGAACACCCTTTATTCATCTCAATAACGGTCCGGTAAATTGCAGCATTTACAATCTCCGGATGAATTTTTTTCAGGACATTGGTGTAAATCAAAGGAATACTATCGTTCCGTATCCCACTTTTTAATAATTCTATCAGACATTCGGTATATGCTGCAGGGTTTTCCCGATCCGGATCAATTTTTCCAAAAATTTCCAAAGCATTACTGAAACTACCTGAAGATAGCATGATTTGGGAAAACTGGAGATAAATCCGGGAAAGTGAAGCCGAGGCACAATGCCTGTTAATTATGGGCAGAAGACTGGAAAGTACCTGCATATCGTCTGTTTTTTTTGCAACAGATATTCCTGCACGAACCAGCTCTCGTAAGGGAAACGGTTGTTTGCTGGAAATATGTTCTTGGAGATCCATTGCGGTGACTAAAAACCAGCGATCTCCGGATCGTTCCGCTTTTTTGAGCAGATCGATGATAATGGTTTCTGTAACATCCGGATCGTTACTGCATAAGCGATCGAGGATTGTCTTTATCTGGTCTTTATCGTTCAGTCGCTCAAGTAATTGTCCCGTAACTGCACCGACAATTTCCAGATACGCTTCGTGAGAGCAATCGGAGAAGATCGCTAAAAAATGGGGGATATCCTCCATCTCTTTTCCGAAACCGGTTTTTGCCCCTTTTTCAATAATTTCTGTAATACAGTCCTGTCGTCGTATCTTCTGGTGTACTGTAGTGGCATGCTTGATACTGTCATAGTACACAACCAGATCTTTATCCAGAATGGCCACAGTTGCCAGTGCTTTTACCAGTTCTGCATGTAATACAGATCGTTTTGAGATATCCCCGATCTCTTCGATCAGGTGGAGCGATGAATAAATAAGATCTTTATCGCGTTGTGTGATCGCCCATACAATCAGAAGCGGGATGATATCAATCATCATTTCAGAACGGTATTTTCTGAAACTGATCCGCTCCAGTATCACCAGTCCCTGTTGAATCAGTTCCGGATCTGATTCCGTCACTCCCGCTTCAATAAGATCTTTGGCAATTTTTGCAAATATTCGCGACTGGCTGCTCTTCTTTTCAATATTTTCAGACAGGGTGAAGAGTGTCTCAAGCCATTGATTATCTTTCGTTACAATATATTGGCGGATGATGAGCGGACAGGACTCATCGATCTCATCGTTCTGGATCTCCTGAAGTGCCCGGAGAATGGTCGGTTTATTGGTCGTAAGTGAGGTATCTATAATGATCCTGTTGATGTCAAGGAGCATATTCTTCCGAACACGTCGGCTTCCCTGTTCATTATCGATCTCTTCTATCTTTGATTTGAGTAAGATCCAGTCATCCTGAGAAAGGACTTTCTGAATTTTTTTACAGATTTCAAGAGATCGGACCATGGGCATCACAAATATGGGAGTTGTTGAGTTTATCTGAATTTGACTGAAATATCTAATAAAAGTATCTATGTATTATTCCTAAAATTTCTTTGTATTTGTGTATAATCGACAAAATTTACGGTCATTTTGGCAAAATTACCTAAATAGTTGAAGTTCTCTCTCAAAAACGGGCAATTTGGAAAGAACTCTGTGGTGTTATAACATTTCAGTGAGTTAATGATCCAAGTGACACTCATTTTTTTCCGGAAGTTGGGAAATGTGATTGTTGATCTCTTTCTGAAGTTCACAAGCTTCACGATGACTGTCAGAATCGATAATGATCCTGACAATCGGTTCTGTCCCAGAAGCTCTGACAAGAATCCATGAATTGTGCTTGTGAATTTTCACGCCATCCGTTTCATCAAGGATGTCCTGAGGATATCTTGTTTTGATAAAATCGATAATACGGTTGCCGTCTGGAGTTGTGATTTTATCCTTGAGAATAATACGGTGGGGGAGCTCGGCAATCAATTCTGAAAGCGATTTTCCAGTAGTAGCGAGGATACATACCATCATTGCTGCAGTCATCCCCCCATCCCGGCAGAACTGGTGATCCGGATAGATTAACCCGCCGTTTCCTTCGCCACCGAAAATGACCGGTTTTCCGCATGCCAGAAGTGCTCTCATGGTACGGGCAACATAGATACTCCCGACAGGAGTATATTCTACAGAACAATTCTCATTTTTTACCACGGTCTCAACAATGTGTCCGGTACTGACTGGTGTAACAACCACGCCTTTTTTGTTACGACATATATGGCGGGCAATCAGGGCAAATTGCTGGTTCTCTTCAACAAACTGCCCTTTTTCATCAATGAATACCGCACGATCCGCGTCCCCGTCATGGGCGACGCCGAATGCTGCGCCACTGCTGGTGACGAGTGCTGCACAATTTTTCAGGCCATCAGCCGAGGGTTCGGGCAGCCTCCCGGGAAATGTTCCATCCATTATTCCGTTGATGGTCAGCACCCGGCAATCCAGACGGGTAAGAATTCGTGGTGTTGTAAGGCACGCAGGGCCCGATCCCGGATCAACGACCACGATCATATCTTTCCCCGGGGTGTTGGGGAACTGGCGGGTTATTCCTTCAATATACTGCTCAATGAGATCCGGTGACTGGATTTCCTTTCCCGTCTGATCCCATGGGACCGGTGAGAATGAACGATCAAATATCCGTTGTTCCAGCAGAATGGTCTCTTCATCTCCCATCTCGGTCCCATCCGGCTCAATAATTTTCACACCATTGTATTCCGGAGGATTGTGCGATGCAGTGATCATTGCCCCGCCATCGAACGTATCTTTGATAATGTACTGGAGTGCCGGTGTGGGAAGAATGCCACAGTCAACAACCGTACAACCCGTGGACATAAGCCCTGCTTTCAAAGCTTTTGCCAGCATCTCCCCGGATGTGCGGGTATCCCGTCCGACAGCAATCCGCCCTTTTCGCATGGACCCCAGTGCCTCACCGATGGCAAGCACGAGTTCCGGTGTGAGATCCTTCCCGGCGATCCCCCGGACACCATTCGTTCCAAACAACCGCTTCTGCATTTTTTTTACTGTCATATTCTGACCACGCACCGCACTCTAGATTGGATACTCATCAAATTGGTTGAGGGATTGAATAACTTCCTCGATACCGGGATTGGAGAGGATACATCGATCGATTTCAAGGTTTCCGATGACAATTTTTGCAAATGATCGCTGTTTATACCCTTCAATGATCGCAAAATGGATCCCGTGTGTTACGTAATAATCCAGAATTTTATCGAGATCGGTATTGTGTAGTGTAGATACCGTTTTGTGTGCATCAATTCCCGTAGAAATATCGGCACCTGCCTCATAAAAAAGGGTGGTGTCCTTACCTTCATCCAGGTGGAATTCATGGTCTCCAAGGTGTTTAATCACGCCAACAGGGCCGATTTTTTTGAGTTCTGGAATAAGTTTTCTGATAAATGTTGTTTTTCCCGAGTTCGATCGACCTGACACCTGGATTATTTTCATAGAATAGATTCTCCTTCATGGGTTTTTTCGTTCGTCCTCTGATCCGGACTGGGGATTTCATCTGGTGATTTCAAAGGAGTGGTGGTTACGGGAGCTATGTATAATAATTCCCTTTCCTGAGACGGTTCTGGCGCAATACTTGTTACAGTACCTGGGGGTTGTGGGGGATCCTGAAGTACTTCATCTGATTCCGGTTGCGCGTCACTTGAAACACGCGGTTGATCCATCTCTTCAATACGGGATTGAAGAATTGTTTTGGCTGCTTCCCCGACACTTCGCATAACCGTGGTGATGCGATCTTCGATATCGATCTCTTCATCTATGTCGAGTGTGGTTCCTTCGACTTCAAGAAGAAACCGCGAGACTTCACTTGCTTCAAAAAGAAGATCATCGAGTTCGTCCGTGGTAAAAAACCCGCACATGGCGCCATAAAAAAAGGTTGCACTGGCTTTACGGACTTTTCGTTTGAACGAGTTTCGTGCCTGGTTGACTGCTTGGGGGGAGTATGTCTCTTCCATAAACGGAACGAGTTCCGGAAGGTGTTTCCCGATAAATGTCATTTCAGCACCACCGGATGTACGGAAATCCGTGCAGAGGCGGGCCAGTGCCCATTCGCGAGCGGTGATGTAGGTCCTCTTCCGCAGGAACTGGTTTACTTTCCTGTAGGTGGCCCCATCGACTTTTTTGAATTTCTTATACTTGTTGATCTCCTGTTGGATGTCTGCATCGTCCACGGGTATTCCTCCGATTACTCCGGTATTGTTGATTGATCTTGTTATCAGGCAGGATTCATTTTTCGATTTACGTATAGCAGTATGTGGTTTATTATTTAAAAAATAACGATGAATCTCGTTGATTTGGGATTTTTACGTGAGAAATAATGGATATTGTCTGGATGATTTATCGATCAATTGAAAAAAATCGTAAATAAAAATAAGTTGGATCCACGGGTCTTATTCCCCTGAGGTGCGTTCACCCATAATATCGCGGATATAGTGCTTCATACGGGATTGAGGGGAAAGTGGTTGCGGAGGGACATCTCCATCACATTCCAGAGTTTTTTGTTCGTTGGTGGATTCGTTGGGTAATATGTTCTGTTTTTTTGTTGGCACTTTTTTTTGTGGGACAGAACACGAGTTGCTGTTATTGGTAATGAAGGAATCAAGTGCAGTGCGAGGTATTCTCCAGGCACGATAGGAAATTTTTGTTCCCTGTAATTTGCCCGTTCGAAGCCAGAGATGGACCGTTTTCTGGTGCACTCCCAGTATTTCAGCAACTTGCCGTGGGTTCAACATCTGGGTATTTTCGTCCATGTTCTAACATTACCAATGGTTCCCTTTGCTTATATCTTTCGTCCCATTGTACGTGGGGATTTACAGGACCCGTTTTGATTTGGCTGATGCCGGGAATCGCCGGTATTCGAATTATCTCCGTTTTGGCAATCTTAACGATTGTTTTCTTATAGCAACACTTCGGGATCTCTGTGGATTCAGGGTATCCAATGCTTGAGAGTTCATTTGATTTCCGTTGATGGTGTCATAAAAGATCATTGTTTTGTATAGCGTCATATGGTTTATTATGGTGTGAGTTGTAAAAAACAGTTTAACCGATATCTCGCCAAATTGAAGCTGGTTTCAAAATATTCGCCTGAATTGGTGAGATTCGTTCCTGGATTTTTGAATTCGAAACGATGTTAAAAAATGGACACGTGGATTATCTGTGGCATTTAGATCATCCAATTGATGTGATTTTATGATGATTTTTCAATCCTGAATAGTGTGGTGTGGATCGACCCGGCGATTCTTTTGGGAGAAATCAGGCAATTAAACAGTATCAGGCATTCTGTCGAAATCGCCTATATCCGTCACTAGCTGTATCCGGATTACCTGTCTCGTAAATCCCCCGAAATCCGCCATAATCTCTGGATTTCTATCATTTCCAAAAAATGTGGCCAGATATTTTCTCAAAACTTAAATTACGTTTAACGAAAAACCTGCACGTTTCCTCTCAAATTCTGTGTTTCCCTAATGGGTGATTCAATTCGATTGACGGGATTCGTATCGGTTTTACTCTAATGGCCAAAGGATTAGGTATCTTGATTGAATTTTTTGGTTTTCGCAGTCACGAATATTTCAATGCAGAATATAAAAAAAAGTACGATCACGGGGGATAGTTTCAGATCAACTTTATTTGTCAGATTCCTTGGATCTGGAATAATCTCCCTAAAAATCTCCGACGTAAGGGGGCAATAGCGGGCTCCGGCTCAACTTTTTTGTTAAAAGTAGGTAATTCTTCGCAATCTTTGAAAAAAAGCCTGTTTTGGATCCCTAGTGGATTTTGATTGATTCGCTGCATACTCCTCATTTGAATCATAGAGGTCTCAATTTTCCACGGGTAATGCCTCATACGATGAGGGGGAATTGGATCTTCAGGTCCTTTTCAGGAATGCCCGATACCCCGGATTAATGTCGCGAGACATAGGAATTTGGAATGAATTGGCAATCTGGTGTAGATTCATGATTTATTTACCTGTTATTCCCCTATTTTATTCAAGTTGTAGCGGGCGATCCTTCAAGTTATCATTTAAAATTGCCTGTTCCGGGTGGTCACGTTCAGTATTATTTGATTAAAATTTTGCCTTGAATCGCCATTTCGTCTAAGAATCTTTGAATTATTTTCAATATTTTATGGTGTTCTCTCACTCCGGTTACCGGGCACTGCTTGTAGTGCGTGCACAGATTCACCGAAATCCGGTTATCTGATCACTCTCATGGAATTGTTGAATGTATAAGCACTGATGTTTTGAGAGGGTTGTCTGTGCCAAAATTTCACGGATGGCATTTTTTGATCGCGCCGTTTTACACGCTCTGATCGAAAATCGGAGACTTCGCAGAATAGATATTCTACGCAAACCTTTATTTATTTGAGATATGATAGAATAGAGCATGGAAAGCGGGTATTTCTCGGAGTGGCTGAAAAGTTACCGAACTTACCTTCGCATGCGCAACTATTCGCCTCTGACGCTTGATAGCTACGAGCAGGTGATCAAACATTTTGGGTATTATGTCTGGCTGAGGCGCAATACCGATATTACAAAACTGGTTTTTTACTGGAAGGATTTTGAAAAAGCCCGCCTCGATACTTCCGTTGAGGTAACACCGGTCATCATCAATGATTTTCTCTCGTTTGTATCAACAACGCAGACCTACAAACCCAAGACATTTCATCGCATTATCTCGACGCTCAGCTCGTTTTACCGGTACCTCTATACGCAGGAAGCGGTGAGTGCGAATCCGGTGATGGGTATCGATCGCCCGCGGATTAAACAGCAGGAGATAAAATACCTAAAGCACAACCAGGTGCTCCGTCTCATCGATTCCATTGAGGAACCGCGGGACAAACTCATTGTCAGGACCATTTATTCAACCGGTGTCCGGGTCTCCGAGCTCTGCAACATGGACCTGGAAGATATCGATTTTGACGAGCACACGATAAAAATACGGGGAAAAGGAGATAAGACCCGTCTTGTTTTTGTCGACCAGGAAACACTGGATGATATCCTGAAATTTGTTGGCAATCGCATTGTCGGGCCGCTCTTTATCGGGCAGCAGGGCAAGCATATCTCGCCGCGGGCAATCCAGCATATCTTCAAACATTATGCCCCAGCGGGCATCACCCCGCATAAGATCCGCCACAGCTACGCCAGCGAGTTATACCGCCGGTCCAAGAACCTGCGGGTGGTCCAGGAAAATCTCGGTCATACCTCCATCAAGACCACGGAAATCTATCTCCATACGGATATTGATGAACGGCGGCAGGTTTACCAGCAGTTTTTCCCCTTATCTGAGTCTCACGACGGAGGATAATTTTTTTGTACCCTGTTATAAACCATATGATGCTATATCTAAACAACAATGTTCAGATCCATTTTTTTCACATGATGAGGGCAGATCCGGGGCGTGTTGGTTTTCCCGGTCTTCTCGGTGAATGACCCCCGGTTCCGTGAATGATTCAATTTCCATTGTCCGTCCGACAACAATTATTTCCGTGAGGATCCCTGGTGCGATGATCCCGTTCTTGTTACGACCTGCGTGAATTCTCCTGCTCGATCCGGGGGAATCCGGGGGAACTTTGATCGACGGCATACGTGCGCATCATTCCCCATGGGGTGCAATCCCGTTGAAGGCCGGTGGGTAATGGGATGGATGGAGTGTTGCTGGTGGGGAACTGAGAAGTCGTGAGCTTCGCGGGTAAGTTCCGGAAAATCGTCTGGCATATGGTTTTATTTTAAATTTTTTCATTCTACAAAAAATTACGAGTGAAAAATTAATGATTGAATATTTTTTTATTTCAAATTTCAATCGTAAATTTTTAATTTTGATTTTTTTAATTTTGAATTTCTTGATAATTCCCGCGTCCCGTGGATTGCTGTGCGAATCCAGATATTTTTAATTTTTAAAAAATTACGAATGAGAATTGTTATTAATAAATTTCTTGATTTCAAAATTAATATCATGGTTTCAAAAAATCAAATTAATTTTAAATTTCAGATTGTTGCAGTTGTCGGCGTGTACCTGAATTTCCGCTGATATTTTATTTCAAATCCACACGAATATTTTCTTTTTTTATGCCGTGTAGGTATCTGTATTATGGACTTCGGGAAAATTTTTGATTTCCAATCTTTCGTCATACGGGTGAGTGACCTATTTTGATCTAAATGTTTTCACAATCGTCGGGATTTGTATCGTGAGCCGGGTTTTCACCCGTGCCGGCCACTGGTTTCGGCACGCATTAGTGTTGCCTCTGTGTGTCACATCCGATTCTTCCAATTACATTGTTTTCCTGGTGAATGACAGAGCCTGAATGGGTGCGGTAATCTGATTTTAGAATGGAACTGTGTCCATCGCCTCCAGTCCGGCTCAGATGTTCTCTCTAATTTATTCAGATAATCCGAATTAAAAAATCAAAATTTTTGAATTTCAGAAGAAAAAATTTATGGGTGAAATAAATGGAAATCCAATCTCTGAAGTAATTTTCTCTAAATCAATATTTGTAAGTGGACCCTCAACCCCGAAATAACCTCCACGGGGTATTTTAATAATTCCCTACATATTCTCACATTGGATTTGAAACAATTGCGATCACCACAATTCTTTTTTGGTAGCCCCACCGACATACTCCGGGATTACCATGCCCCGGGTACAGAAACGCAAATACGAAAAGATTGACGAGGCGGAGATCGATCTCGTCATCCAGTGTAATGACAGCCACGAATTCTATGAAAAATACCGCGAGGCATTTCCCACCCGGAAGAAAGGCATCGACAGTATCAGCAAGATCTGGAAACGGAGGAGCGAGTTCATCAAGAAGCAGCAGGGGACACTGCCCGACCAGGAACCGGGTACCGTATCCAACCAGGAACTGGTGGCGATCATCTCTTCCCAGAACAAGATTCTGTCTGACATGTCCGGGCTCATGAAGGAACAGCTCAAAGTGAGTAAAGAGATCCTGGCAAGTCTCCAGAGACCGGAAATAAAACCCGCATCCCCTCACATTCCCGAATCCAAACATGATCCGGTAAAGCACGAGCTGCCAAAGACACCGGACCAGAAAGACCCGGTGAAAAAATCCCATGACAAACCCCCGGCCGACATCATGATCGGATCATAATCCGGCTAGGGATACCAACCCGGTTTTTCTTTTTTTCCAGCAAGGGTCCGTGACAAAAATCCCGCGGCAAAAATATTGCACAATTTTTTGTTAGGGAACGTGCGATCGTCTGGTATAATAATCTGCAATCTGGCGATAGACCCAGAGGATCGCAAGTCCGATGACCAGAATCCCGAAGAAGAACCCGATGTAATCGCTGGTAACATTCCTTCGGATAATCTCGAAACATGCTGCGAGAATGGTCAGGATCACGGATATCCCAACAACGAAATATACCCCGTTCATAATAAAAAGACGGATTAAAAGATCAAATCTTTTTTGGATGTGCCGGGACCTTCAGGTATGTAAGCGATAAAAACCCGGGCTGCACAACCGAAGCACCACATCACCAATATCCAAATGAATTGTGCGACCCAGACAGAATGAAGATCATCAATGCTTTTTTGAGTTCAGAGATCGAAATGAATGAGATACGATCACGGTGATCTGATAATCGGGTTCGTGGTCTGATCAATGAGAACCCCCGTAGTGTAGCGGTCAATCATGCCGGATTTTGGATCCGGCGACACCAGTCCGAATCTGGTCGGGGGTATGCGGAGCGAAATACGGACGATTTTCGCTCATTTTTAAAAAATAGGTTAAAATTGAATCTTTTTTGTGTATGGTGACAATGTTTGGAGTATCGAACTCAAAGTGGGCGTGAGCCCGTGGAGATGAACATGAGCGAGCGTCTGCATCTCCCTTAATCTGTTAAGGGAGGATCGCTACCAGAACGCGAATATGAAGGTCGATTTTTCCGGGGAGGTCTGAAAAATTGGGTTGGAAATAATTGTATGATCTGAGACCGATACGGAGCAGATCTTCTCAATTGGATCCAGTCAGATCTCTTCAATCCTGATGATCTGCACAGGGCAAAGATCCACAGCATCCCGAGCGCAATCGTTCATATCGGCCGGAGGATTGCCTTGGGCAATATCTCCGTTAAACCTGAACTTCTCAATTACCTGGCTGAACGAATCATCGGGATTCTGTTCGAAAAAGCCCGGGCAGGTATCCCAGCAGGATCCGCAACTGATGCAGCTCGAACGATCGATAATGACTTTCATGGATATTCAAAATTTTGCTCTGTAGAAATCCTATCGAAAACAGATGGTATCGATGATCGGAAGATCAAAGGTACATAGTCTCCTTACCTGAATGTGTGTTCAAAAAGCAAGGAGACAACAAGAAGATTGGCGAGCCGGAATA
>Ga0209016_1001420_pt1 | contig 19246 bp, 20 predicted proteins | sample EPASupsiteSAE305_FD_187265 | JGI IMG/M metagenome (GOLD analysis project Ga0209016, IMG submission 187265) | Bioremediated contaminated groundwater microbial communities from EPA Superfund site, New Mexico - SAE3-05 (SPAdes) (version 2) | ecosystem: Environmental > Aquatic > Deep subsurface >...
GGATGGCGATGTAGAGCCTGGCAGGGGCAGAGAGCAGCCTGCTCTTTGCCATCCGCATGAAGCAGATCAGCGCCCCCAGCAGGGTGCCGAAGAGGGTGGCGAAGACCGAGATGACCACGGTGGTCTTCAGGCCGTCCAGGATCAGCAGATACCGCCTCTCATGGATGATGTTGCTCTGAAAACTGGTGACAAGGTTGCTGAGGAAGGAGGGGGTGACCGCCTTTGGACTGTCGCTTTTGATGGCAGTCTCAGCAATATTCTTTTTCAGTGCAAAGATGCTGGCCCCCAGTTCGTAGTACGGGTCTGAAAAGGCGACCTGCTTTTTACGCTCGTCGGTAATCATCAGGGTGCTGAAGATGGCGTCGATCTTGTTGGTTGAGGCGGCGGCGATCAGGCTGCCAAACTCCATGTCGGCAAAAACCGGCTCCTTGCCCAGCCAGGCGGCAAACCGTTCAGCCAGTTCAACATCAAAGCCGATCATTCTGTTGTCTTTGATGATGGTAAACGGCATCCCTTTGTCACTGACAATGCCGATCACCAGTCGGCCCTTGCTCTTTGCCCCGTCAACTTTCGGCATCCGGGTACTGCCCTGCAGGATCCAGCGGGTGACCATGTCGTTAAACAGGCCGCTTTCCCTGATCTGCTTCAGGAAACTGTTGAACTGAGTACGCAAGGTGTCGTTGGTTTTGTTGAAGCCGACGCCGATCGGCACGGAAAAGAGCGGTTTGCCCAGCAGCGCCAGCTCGGGGTCCTGCCGCAGCACTTCCAGCAGGGTCTCGTGGGTATAAAAGGCTGCATCTACCTTGCCGGACTTGACCGCCAGCACCAGGTCGGAGGGGCTTTTGTACTGCAGGACGGTGGCCCGGGGATACTGTTTGGTGGCGTAGGTGTCATGGACCGAGCCCAGCAGTACGCCGATCCGTTTGTCCTTCAGATCATCGGCAGAGCTGAGTTTAGTGGCTCCGCTTTGGCTTGCGGGCGGTGTAACGCCGGGCTTCCTGACCAGCATGACCTGGGCATTGGCAAAGTAGGGTTGGGTGAAGTTGACTGTTTTTTTGCGTTCAGCGGTGGCGGTCATACCACTGATAATCAGGTCGATCTTGCCTGACTGCAGGGCCGGTATCAACGCCATGAATTTCATGTTCAGGAACTCGATCGGGCGGTTGAGCCTGATGCTGACCCAACGGGCCAGTTCGCCGTCATGACCGCTGATCCGGCCGTTTTTGTCCACAAAACTGAGCGGCTCACGGGTGGCACATACCCCGATTTTCAGCGGCTTACCTGCTGAGGGCAGGGTAAGATCCGGCTCTTGATAGGGGCTCAAGTCCTCTTTGAACCAGCGCTTTTTCATGGCGGCCAGGGTACCGTCCGCCTGCAGCCCGGCAATGACCCGGTTCAGGTCCGCCAGCAGCTGTTCCTCCCCCTTTCTGAGGGCGATGGAGCTGTCTTCATTACTGAGCGGTTCCTGTTTCAGGAAGGTAAATTCCCGGTTGAGCTTGGCGACCTGCAGTGCGGTCGGATAGGCGGTGACGATCGCCTCCAGCTGCCCTGATTTCATGGCCGCTACCGCATCCATCACGTCATCAAAGCTCTTGACCTGGGCCCGGGGAAAACGCTCTTTGGTAATCTGTTCGCCGGTTGTGCCGATCATGACGCCGATCCTGGCGGTTTTGGCATCATCCAGTGTGGTGATCGGTTTTTCCTGTTTCCTGCAACCGTTGCTGCAGGCAAGGAACAGCAGCAACGCCATAATTGTCAGTAAGGCCCGTTTCATGCCGCAACCTCATGTTTCAGGGATTGTCGCTTCTGTACCGCCATCCGGTGACCGGCCATGCCGGCTACCGGGGTCGGGACATCGCTACCGGTAGACTTGATGCTGCTGTCTTGCGTCTTGCATGCCATGTTTTGCTCCTAAGGATAGGTTATTTTCGGTGTCAGGTAGAGAACCGGATGGTAATGGAAGGTTGCAAAAGGGTTCCAGCTATAGGCGGCAGTGCCCTGCGTCAGGGTGAAAAAGGCATAGTCACCGTATTTTCTGTCGCCGTTTGCATCCAGCCCCATAAAGTTGCTCATGCCGATGTAGTGGTCCGACCCGCTCAGGACAGCGCTTCGCAGTACCGTCGGGTCGGTTGACCATTCACTGTCGAGCAACGCCGTTACGATGATCCAGAGGGCATCCCATGCCGGGTAGGCGTAAAGCGCGGGGATACCGTTATAGGCCTCCCGGATGTCGTCCCGGATAACCAGCTTTGTAATCGAATTCGGCTGGGGCGCATGCTGGATAAAGACATGCTCGATCGGGCAGGTGAAGCTGCGTGCCGCAGCATAGGCTGCTGCTGCAGGGGTTGCTGCAAGCCGTTCATTCTGGGCCGATCCGTCGCTGCCGTACCACTTTACCGTGGCAAGGGAGGGGTACGCGGGGGCCTGGAGAAAGATCTCGGTGATTTCATCAAAGGAGGCGGTCAACACTGCGGTACTTGCCGGTGTAGCCGAGTTCAGGGCACCGGCAAGGGTGGCCAGCTGGCCGGCAAAATTGACGGTGTCCGTCGGATAGGTGACGCTGGTCATGATCGTTCCGCCCAGCGCCTGAAATTCACTGGCGGTACGGCTTGCCAGATCCGTTCCCCAGATGTCGTTGCGGGCCATGATTGCCAGGGAGCGCACCCCTTGTTCATACAAGAGCATGGCCAGGGCCTGGGCCTCAAGCGTTGCGCTCGGTACAAAACGGATCAGGTTGTCGCCGGGTTGTGCCAGCTGGATGGCATTGCTTGACGGACTGAGCAGGATGACACCGCGGCTGTTGGCTGCCGATAGCACCCGCTGGCACTCAGCGCTGGTCACCGGACCGACAATAAACCTGATCCCGCGATCAGCCAGTGTCGTAAAACCAGCCAATGCCTGGTCGGCATCGGAGCCGGTGTCGATAATGTCCAGCGCTATCTTGACCGGATAGCCGTGCCGGGTGAGGTAGGTGTTGATGTTGTCACGTGCTGCCACCAGGCCGGCCCTGATCGAGCGGCCATTGTAGGATTGGCTGCCGGTCAGACTCAGCAGGGCGCCGATCCTGACCTCTGCCGCAGGAGGGGTGAGCCCCTTCAGAACCGGCTCGGAGACATCGATAATCTTCGGGGTTGTCTGCTGTTCGTACTGATAGGCGGCCTTGAGTTGCCAGGCATAGCTGCTGCCGTTTGCCGCGATGCTGTAGAAGGCATAGTTACCTTTGTTCATGTCGCCTGCCGCATTCATTACCAATGCGCCGTTCAGCCCGACGTTGCTCTTTGCAGTAGAGACCAACGCTGTTTTCAGTGTTTCGGTATCGGCATTGATACCGCTGGCGGTGTAGGTCTTGGCGGTCAGCCACAACGCATCCCAGGTGGCAAAAGTGGTGCTGTCGGCCTGACGACCGAGCTGTTGCGAGAGCTTTTCGCGCAGTGCGCGGTCGATCAGTACGGTGCCCGGCAAAGGCAGCACCACATCTTCCCTGCTGAAGATCGGAGACAGCAGGTTGGTCTGCGCTGCAAAGGCGGAGGCGGTGGCGGAAGCGGTAATCAGGGGGGAGAGGGTTGAGGCATCGCTGCCGAACCAAGCGGCTTGTGCCAGCGACGGCCTGGTTGCCGCAGCGTTCAGCAGGGCAACCGAGTCGGTCGGATAGGAAATCATCACCACCGCCACCTTGCCGGCTCCATGGGTGGTTAACGCCTGTGAAACCTGGGCGGCTGCCTGATCAAGCTCCGAGTCATACGCGCCGGCGCCGGGAGTGTAACGGACACCGCTCAATACCGTACCGCCGCCGGTCTGGAAGGCGGTGGTGATGCTTGTCTTGAGGTCATCACCCCAGACATCGCCGCGCCAGACCGGAACCATTGCCGTGAATCCCTTTTTCAACATCAAGGCGGCTGTGCCGGCCCCCTGGCTGTTGTCGTTGGGCATCAGCCGGAACAGGTTGTCACCGGCGATGGCCAGCGAGGTTGCGGTACTGGCCGGACTTATCAGGATCATGCCCAGCGAGTTTGCCACCGGCAGGATCGCCGCACACTCGGCACTGCTGACGGGACCGATGACAAACTTGATCCCCTGGGCCTTGAGCGCCAACAGTGCCAGTAAAGCCCCTTGCGGATCTGAGGCTGTATCTTTTACCACGGTTGTAAGCCTGAAATTCTGCCCTTCCAGGGCAAGCCGCCGGTTTACCTGGGGCAGGCCGACCGTAAGTGCCGCCTGCATCCCTTCCCCGATATGTTTCAGGCTGCCGGTGAGCGGCGCCAGGACACCGATTGATATGGTCTGGGGCATGCTGCTGGAGGATGAAGAAGATGATGAACAGCCCCCCTGTACCAGCAGGGTGCAGAGTAACAATATCTGCAGCAGCAAAAACGGACGGATTTTCATCGTAGCACTCCTTACATAGGCTGCGGCGCAACTTGATTGCGCTGCAGGGGAATTAGACTGATTGCAGCTTGTTATGCAGTATCCCCGGCTTTCAGGAACCGCTGTTTCATGGCCATGATCCTGCGGCAGGCCTGTTCGATCCGCTCCCGGGGGATCCTGCCCTGCTGTACCAGATTCAGCAGCAGCTCAATGGTGCGGGGCATGATATCGGGGCTGTAGAGCTTGTCATTCGCCACCACCAGCAGGTCAACCCCGGCATTGATCGCCTTCTCCACAGCGGTTTCGTAGCTGTAATGCTGGATAATCGCCCCCATGTAGAGGTCGTCGCTGACCACCACGCCATCAAAACCGAGCTGTTTGCGCAGGATGCCGTCAATGGTGGCCCTGGAAAGCGTGGCGGGATAATCCGGGTCAATGGCGGTGTTGAAGGTATGGGCGGTCATGACCATGTCGCACAATCCGGCCTTGATCAGATTCCGGTAGGGCAGCAGCTCGGCCTCGTTCCAGTAGCGGGTCACATCCACCAGTCCCTGGTGCGAGTCATCGCGGGAGCTGCCATGGCCGGGGAAATGTTTCAGGCAGGTCAGGATCCGGTGGCGGTGGTGGCTCTTGATGAACTCGGCGGCATGGGCCGTGACCAGGGCAGGATCAGCTGAAAAACTGCGCTCTTTAAAGGCGATCACCGGGTTATCCGGGTTCGTTGCCAGATCAACCACCGGTGCCAGGTTCAGGTTGAAGCCGTATTCCTCAAGGGTTGCTGCAAGACTGTCGCTGGAGGAACGGGTTAGCTCCAGCCGGTTCTGCTGTCCCAGGTATTTGGCCGATACCGTGGCAGGAAAACCGTAGCGGTCTTTCAAACGGGCCACCACCCCTCCTTCCTGATCCACCGCAATCAAGAGCGGCAGTTCAGAGGCCTGCTGCAGGGCGGTTGTCAGCTTCTTCAGCTGGGCAGGACTGGTGATGTTGCGGCCGGTTACCCCCAGGTCGATGTTGTTGTCAAACAGCACCACCCCACCAACACCGTAGCGGCGGATGGCCTGATCAATCGGGCTGCCCGGTTCCAGAATCTCTCCGGGGAAGCCCAACAGCAGCATCTGGGCGATCTTGCGTTCCAGCGGCCATGACTGCAGGTCAGGAAAACTCTGCCGGATTGCGGGACGGGTGGCGGCGCAGCCACCCAGCAGCAGGCCGGGCAGCAGCAATGAAGCGCCGGTCAGGGCGCTGTTTTTAAGAAAGATACGGCGTGTGCAGGAAAACATGGTGCCTCGTCTGTTCGTGGAATCGGGATTGCTACAGTTGTTCTGTCCGGATCTGTACATCGGGCCAGACCGCTGCACTGGTACCTGTGGTGTCTAACGCAGTGTAGCAGATGGTTTGTTGTCGGCACTCCTTAGGGCGAAATGGGGGGCACCGGCAGCCGGGCCGCCCTGCAGATCTACTTATTTTGCAGCCTTGAGGGAATTCTATTTTTCCGCGCTCTCCAGATCCTTTTCCGTATCCCGTTGAAAGTCACAGGTCAGATAATCAAAGCTCATCGGCAGCCCCAGTTCAAGGGTGGTCAGGAACTGTATACCCACGGTCACGCCGTTGGGGCAGCATTCCAGCAGGTGTCCGCCGGTTTTCCGGTCTGCGGAGAGAAAATGCAGATGCAGGCCCGGTACACTCAACGACCCCATGAATGACGGCGTGTAAAAGCCCACCAGGGTCCCCTCGGTATCCAGATACTCAAAGACCGGTTGATCTTTTGCCACCTCTGCAAGGGGGCGGTAGTTCTCCTGACGGGGCACCGAGCGGACCTTGACCCGGCTGAAGCGTCCCTCAACCCGGATGGCGTAAAAGATATTGGGTGAAGGGAACAAGCTGTTCAGCCAGTCCAGAAATGCCGGGTAACTGCAGGGCTGCTCAAGCCGGTCATGGCTCATCGGCTGGTAAAAGGCCACGCAGGAAAAAGGGGTCAGAGTATCGTCAGCCACTCTGGCTGCTGCTCCATCGGAGGTGATCTGGTAGATATCTCCATCCAGCATTACCATCTCGCCATCCAGATGATCGAAGGTGCCCAACCCGAAGTCACCGTGTTGTTTGATCTCGGTAAAGGGAATCCGCTGCTGGTAGATCCCTTCCACCAGGGCGTTGACCGGGGCACAGAAGTAGATCCGGTTGGTACGGCTGTCCTGCATCTGAGTGTCCTCTCTTAAACCGGGTCCGGGTGTATATCAGGCGAACAGGCGTCCCTTCAGTGCCATGATACGCCGGTAGGACTGATCAATCCGCTGTTCAGATATCCTGCCGCTGTTCACCAGATCAACTACATGGTTAATGGTGGTCGGGGTAATTTCAGGATCATACTCCAGGTTGTTGGAAACCAGAATAATATCCACCCCGGCCAGGATACTTTTTTCTACAATGGTCTTGTAATCAAAGAACTGGGTCAGCCCCTGCATCTGCAGGTCGTCGGTTACCACCACCCCGTTAAACCCCAGCTGTTCACGCAGCATACCGGTGATGAACGGTTTTGAGAGGGTGGCCGGAAGCTGGCTGTCAATATGGCGGTTAAAGACATGGGCGGTCATCACCATCCGGGCCTTGTCTTCGTTGATCAGGTTCCGGTACGGCTCTAGTTCAACAGCCGACCAGGTGTCGGTCACATCTACGAACCCCAGATGGGAATCGGCGGTGGCGCTGCCGTGGCCGGGAAAATGTTTGAAGCAGGTGGCTACACGATTTGTGTCGTGGGTCTCCACAAAGATCCGGGCATGGTTGGTGACAATGGACGGATCCGCGGAAAAACTGCGCTCCAGTGCGCCGATGGCCGGACTTTGGGGGTTGATGTTCAGATCAACCACCGGCGCAAAATTCATGTTCAAGCCGTTTTCTGCCAGAGTAGCGCCGATGCTGTCGGCATACATCCGGGTAACCGCCGGATTATTGATGGTGCCAAGCTGCTGGGCTGAGACTGTGGGCGGGAAACCGTAGCTCTCCTTCATCCGCACGATTTTTCCGCCCTCCTGATCAACAGCAATAAAGAGCGAGGTGGTGGAAAGTGCGTGCAGCTGGGCCGTCAACCCTTGCAACTGCTCCGGCGAAACAATGTTGCGTCCGTATGTTTTAAGCTTTGCGTCCCGATCAAAGAGGATGGTTCCGCCAATACGGTAGTCGCGGATGTCGCGGACAATGTAGTTACTGTTATCCAGGGTAAGGCCACGGAAGCCCACCATCAGCATCTGGGCAATCTTCTGTTCCAGCGGGGCATCTCCTGACGAACTGCCGCAACCGGCCATCAGGGACGGAAAGGCGGCCACCGTACCGGCCAGTGCGGCACCCTTCAGAAAGGTGCGGCGGCTGCAGGACGGCAGCGGCGTACTGCCCGGTGATGACAAGGTCAGATGTTCCATCATACGGTCATGTATCCCTTTTTCGTTTCTTTGAAGGTACATACTTCACGGTGGCTTGGTAAAACCAGGCCGCTCTCTTTGAAGATTGGATTATCCTTGTAGGGTGATACAGCGTCTCTATTTCCAGCATTCCCAGCCTGTGAGCCAGTCCCAGCCTTTTCTTCCGTTTGCGTAGTCACCGAACGCAAAAATGCTGGTGTTAAGGTAGCTTTGTTTCACCTGCGTATCGGTGAGATTATAGGTTGTATCTCCTGGGTTGCCGCCTATGCCGAACGAGCCGCAAGACCCCCCTATAAATAACTTTCCTCTGCAATAACAGGTTGCGGCCTGTGCCTGGCTCACGGTCAGGGCCATTACACCGCCGAACAATGCGATGGCGAGTAGTTTGTTCATGGGGCCTCCTGGAGGTGCTGTGTAAAAGGTGACTGTTCCCTTTTTCCTCGGATGTGATTCTGTACCAGCGTCATTGCCCAACGGGATAGCCCGGTGTCCATTTTCCCGGAGAAGGACATTCAGAACAGATAATGGAATAGCGGCTGTGCAGGTTATTCCATTCAGAAACCGTGAGTGACCTGCCACCGATATTCGAACACGAGTAGTTGGGGGTTATCGCCACATTGTTTTTGCCGATCGTATTATACATACAGGTACGGGTTGCCGTCTGGGTAATGGCGCCTGCGGTGTTTTTGTCCTCGCAATAGATGATAATTTTTGTGCTGAGGTTTTCCGCCCGTGCGGTATGTAATGGTCCGTTGCTCTGCTGTATGCTGCAGTAGGCGTTATCATAGGCCAGTGACGGGAGGACGCTGCCCAGGGTACATAATACGCTTGCCAGCAGAATAGCGGGTATCGTGAGTACGGTTAGCTTGTGCATGCTGTTCTCCTATGTACAGTACACCGTTGCATAATCTCTTTGCTGTCGTGTATCTCTATTTAAGGTTGTGCTTATTTTTTTAAAAAATGATAGCCATTGCCCTGATTGTTCCCGAATAGCGTTAATTCGTGGGATGATGATTTGCAATAGGTGTCCTTAAAAGGATCATGGCCGCAATCCATGGCATAGTCGGAACTTTTGCCGCTTTTGATGCAGTAGTAGAGAATGTTTTTGGTGGTATAGCCCTTGACGGTGCCGGAAAGGGATGACGGGCATCGCTTGCCGCTGTGAAAGGTATAGGTTGTGTTTGGCGGTATCGTTGCGGTCTTGGGATGCCCCGTAAAATGGGTCAGGGTGACCTCTGCGTTGTAGCTGGTGGTATTGGTTATGTGTGTCTGGTGGTCGATTAGCCCAGCAGACACAACGTTTGCCCAGAGGCATGCCATGAGTGCGGCAACGGTGATAAAGGTGCTGGTCGGGATGTTTTTATTCATGCTGTTCTCCTCCTTTTTAAGAATAAACGCCTGCTTTCGGTCACTTAAAAGAAACCTGCCGGGGTTCTTGAGGTCGCGGTGACACCGCCCTGTTTGTCCACGATAACAACGTAGTCTTTTCCCCTTAGTCCTTGCAGAAAGAATAGTCTTGTTTATAACCTTTGGGCATCTCACATATTTTCATGTTGAAATCTGCACACGCTACTGCCGCCCAGACTGCCCCTCCACCGTAGTACCAGGTGCCATACATATCGGTATCCATTACGTAAGGGGAGCTGCTGGTAAGCGCACGTGGACAGTTCCCAACAGACGTTACAAAGCCACGTGTCGAATGCGGTTTTATAACTTCTTCCAGGGGTGGAGGCCCCACCAGCGGCAGACCATGCCAGAGCTGGACCGTTATTCTTCTATCCGTCGGATTTCTGACCATCACCTGCCATGCGTCGGCAGAAAACGGCGTGGAAAGCAGCATTGATACAAGTGCGACAAGAACAAGTTTCTTCATGATGCATCCCCTTATTAATAGGCTTGTCATGGCATCCGAATAATATCCATGTTGGCAGGTTGAGGAGACCGTTCGACGTCTCCTGTCTTTTACTCATCTGATGCCCTTTGAAAACGGCCTCGCAGGCCTGTATCCTGGCTATACCTGTTACTTGTAACGAAGTGGCAGTCTCCCTTCATTCTGTCGTTGTTACCTTGTTCCGCAATAGATGTGCCAATGGCTAACATGCTGAATTAATGACCTTGTATCTCTGCGGCAGCTGCCAACTTACGCCTGGTTCTGACAACATTGTTGGCGGTTTAACGGCTCTGCATTGTGATACGGAAACAGGCGGAACTCCGCTTCATTTTTTGTCACCCGGCGTCCCTTGAATACGGTTTTTGTTGTCATTTCACATGGAGCTTTTCGAAAACAATCTTGCAGGCCTGTTCCTTGGTTACGCCAGGGTCCAGTGCTACCTGTCCGGTCCTGTCGCCGCTTGCAGCACTCCCTTCCAAACAAGAGCCCATGTAACACTCATAACTATTGCCGCTTGTATGATAGCAAGCGTAGCATATGGATCTGTAATGGTGATTATAACCCCGCCTTGACGTATCCTGATACATCAGCTCGAAAGATTCCCATGTGCCCCAGCGCCAGAACTCGATGACAGAAGAGAATAGCAGCTTTGAAAAAGTACATTTCCATGGGCTTGCAACTGTGAAGGCTTCCACTTTTTTATACTCTTCTTCAATGTAGGTGCCTGACCAGCTCGAAGGCGCCGAGGCTGTCAGCGCAAGAATTACCGCTGCGAGTATCATGAAACCTTTAAAGAAGTAGCGATGCATTTTGTCCTCCCCTTTGTGTTTAAGCGGTTTTCTGTCCAGCTTGAGCTGTTACAGCGACGGGAATCCGCCACCGGCTTGCCGGATAATTTCAGCTGATTACTTCTGCACTAGAAATCTTCTGCAAGCCGTTACTGGCCGGGTAAATTCATTTCTTTTGCAAAGACACTGCATGCCTCGCTCTGCGAGATCCCCGGTTTCCAGAAAACTGTTGTGGCATGCCATGACTTACCGGTTTACCCGTATCCAGCCGCCATGTCCGTACATGGCAGTTCCGGCTGCCATGGCCTTAACGACCAATGCCGCGTCAACCCAGTACGGCTCGTAGTACTCCCGGTCAACATCAAGCACCAGCACGCGGCCGGTTACGGCGTCATAGGCACCTATGGGGGAGATGTGCGGGTACGGCCCACCTCCGGCACCGGTCAGGGTGTCCTGGGTGAAGTGGATCAGGATTATGTCGTTACCGGAAGACTCATTAGCTGAGAGGACCCTGCGCCAAAGATCGCGGGTGGGCTGGTTATCGGAAGTAACCTGAACCTTTTCGATTCTGGGGGACGCTACTCCGTTCTGCCGAAGCGCCTCGGCCAGCACCAGAGCCAACTGATCAAGGGTCAGCCCCACCTGGCCGTTTACACCCCCCTTTTGTACCCGCTGCGCCCATTGGGCTACCTTGACTGTATTCAGCAGCATGGCAGACGAAGCGTTCCGATCACTGTCGGCAAGGTTGCGATTAGCACGGGTCAGCGCGTTAACCACCGCCGCTACGGTTGCCACGGAGCAGTCATAGGCATTCAGTTGCGGCACGTAATAGGGTGAGAGCGCCCAGTAATCGGGAGCCGGATGGGCAGGATTCTGAAAATAGGTGTGATCGCGGGATAATGGCACGGTTTTGGGGGCATATTTGGGGGGCGGGGCAGCTGCAGCGCTGATTGCCGACATGAAAAAGACGATCAGCGCCGCAGATCCGATCTGCTGGAGCAGGATTGCTATTGGGGGTCGATGAAACGACTTGCACGCTGTTTGCATGATGTTCTCTTATCTGCCGAAGGGAACGGTCTCCTGCTGTGTCGATAGCTACTTGAAGCCGGTAATGGTTATGTTTCCGCTTCGGCTGTGTGAGAAACTTCCTTCCTTTGTCGTGTAGGTGGGAACCTTGCCGCTCAGGTGGCTGACATGGATGTTGCCTGCCTTCAAGGCGCACAGGTTTTGCTGGATATGAATCTTGGAAACTTCTACCCAGTTGTTACCATATGGCGCTGCACTGTTCTGGATGAACGTCACATCGCAACTTGGTCCCTCCCCGCCGATTTGCTGAACATAAAGGTCGTTGGTGGCCTTGCCCATCAGTTTGCCTTTTGAACAGTACACATCGCCGATCCGGTAATCTTTAATAAACGCATACAGATCCAGAAAATGACAGCCATTGGCGTGAGCTGAAGTCGAAGAAGCCAAAATAACCAGGATACTGATGATCGTTGCCAGTCTCATGATACCCTCCTTTTGTATAAACTACTGTCTGAGCTTCCATTGTTCATTGTCTTGGGCCGCTACCTTTGTATCTGTTGCGGGATTGTTCAATCCTGTTTTCCACGATCGATCTGTTTGGCACAAACAAGAGAATAACAGCAATCTGCGGCAGTGCAAGACAGGGTAAACCAGTGGCTACATCCTGCTACGCCTGTGGTTTGGTTCAATTGGTACGGCAAGCCGGATCGTACTGCAATTTAATACATGCTCCATACCCACGTCATGGGAGGATTATAGGGAGGTTGATTTGTCTTGGTGTTGGGGTCTGTCGGCTTGACTTCAACACGATGGTTCCAACACTGCGCGCCGAGATAGCCGGACTCCAGTGCTTGATAATAATCAGGTGCGCCCCCCCAATAATTTCTGGCAACATAGATGTTCACACGGGTCGGGCAGTAGTCAAAAATGTAAGAATCCAGCTGGCAGGTTCCCCCGCCGATATAGTCCCCATAAAAATAGCTACTGCATTTCAACTTTTCGCCAGACCATGTCTGCTGGTACACCTCGTACCGCAACATGTGGCCGGTGCTGTTGACGATTTTCACCTCCCACGCCACAGACTCCACCACCCACGACAGCAGCAGACAAAGCGCCAGCAAACATACCTTACGTCTGTTCATATCAGCCACCTCCCGGTATGCAGTTGATCTGTACTGTCTAATACAGTATGTGTGCCAAAGACGTATTTGCGTGATGTCAGTAGGTTAAGCAAATGCAAGCTGCCAACTTTCTGTTGCAACCGCCAACACTGGTGGCGACGTCAGTCCTTCAGAACAACCTGCAGAGCTGGGCGCAGATGATCCCCAGGTAGGTGCCGAAGATATTGCCCAGAATGGCCAAGAGCAGCCCCACCGAGGCCAGGCCGGGCTGGTAGACCTCGGCCACTACCGGGGCCGATGCCACCCCACCCACATTGGCCTGGCTGGCAGCAGCCACCAGAAAGAGCGGGGCCTTCAACAGGCGGGCCGCCACCAGCAGGAACAGGGCATGCACCGTCATGATCAACAGCCCGGCGCCGATCAAGATCAGACCGGAGCCGATGCTGGCCACCGAGGCCTTGGCCCCGATGGCGGTCAGCACAAAATAGAGCAGCCATGAACCGGCAGTGGGGGCGCCGTGCTGTTCAAGCCTGCGGGCCGGGGTGCAGGAGAGCGCCAGCCCCAGCAGCGAGACCAGCACAATGGTCCAGGTGTAGCCGGAAACTACATCCTTGATCACCGGCAGCCGGCTGCCCAGCCAGTGGGACAGACCGCTGCCCGCAGCTGCGGCAGGCAGGATCAGCAGAAAACCGGCCGGGCTGAAGCGTTGTTGTACCGTCTGCCCGGCTGCTGCAAGCCGGTTACCCAGCTCATCGATAATGCGGCGGTCAGCCCGGTTCCAGCGGTCAAAGGCCGGCTGCCAGGCTACCCCGGCGATCAGGGCCGCCATCCAGAGGTAGGGTACCACCGTATCCACGATCACCATCGGCGCAAAGACCTGATCCGGTACGGCCAGCGCCTCCTTGACGGCGATCATGTTGGCGCTGCCGCCGGTCCAGGAGGCGGACAGGGCGCCGAAGCCGGACCAGAACCGTTCACCGACCAGCGGTTTGAACAGTCCGAAGACCAGGGTCGCCCCCACGATAATCCCCGCTGCGCCGCTGAAGAACATGGCCAGTGCCGTCGGCCCCAACCGCAGGATCGCCTTGAGATCTACTGCCAGCAGTAACAGCAGCAGGCTGGCGGGCAGGAGCCAGGTGGTGATCAGGCCGTAGACCGGGCTTCTGGCATCAAGCAGGCCAAAGGTGCTGGCCAGCATCGGCAGAAAGTAGATCCAGAAGACCGGCGGCAGCAGGTTGAACCAGGCCTTGGTCCGCTCATGGCGCGCAAGTCCCAGGATCAGCAGCTCAATGGTCAGCAGGATCATGACTATCAACAGGGGGTGACTGACCATGGCAGTGATTATTGGATGGTAACGGTCACGGTGCTTGGGCCGGTGCTGTTGTTTGAGGTCTGCTGGACCTGCAGGGTGTTGCCGGAGCGGCTCAATAATTGCCAGTAGGCCTTAACCTCTACCGTGGCGCCGGTATGGCTGTCGGTAAACTCCCTGCGCAGCACGCCGTCCGGTTGCACCTCCCAGCGTTTGCAGCTGACAAAAGCGGGGTAGTTGGTGCAGGTCAGGCTGCCGTTGCTGTTGAAGGTCATGCTGCCGGTGGGGTAGCCGGAACTGACCATGGTCTTGCCTGAGACCAAAGCATTGGTGAATTGGGGGCCGGGAGGGCTGAAGAAGTTTTCTGCTGCTGCGATACCGCTGGTTGCAACGGCACAGCTGAGGGCTACGAGGGCGATACGAAGTTGTCTTTTCATAGGGTGTTTCCTGCCTTTCCATGTAGAGGTTTGGTGTTGCACAAATCGTCTGTTCTGTCATTCAGTAAGCGGTCTGTTGTTGTCTTTCAAGTGACGTATCCTTGATCAGCCAACTCTGTTGGCAGTTTGTCATTGCAGCTTCACCGACCCATCCGGCTCTATAATCAGGGCATAATTAAAACCGGTCAGGTTAAAACAGCCCAGCCCGAGCCCTGTTTTTTCTTGAGGCGACATCCTGAGAATGCCATTTACGTAGATCTCATAGATACAGGGATCTTTCAGGTTATAGCTGATGCTGGAGTTTGCGTTGACATGCACCACTTCCGGCCTGTTCAGGATGGTGCTGTTGGGATTAATGGTTATAAAACGGACAGAGACGTTATTCCTGCCCTTGTTGTTCAGGTTGATGTTGCTCCCGGCCCAGGCGGTCTGGCCCCCTGACGCCAGAAGCAGTGTTACGGCAAACAGTAGGTTGGTGAAGGTTTTTGGTGACATATCGTGTTTTCTCCTGTTTTCCGGTATTCCCCTGCAGGCCATACCTGTTTTGTCTGTCTAAAACGATTTGAACTATTTTTTTGATTTTTTATCCGTCCGAACCAGCACTGATTGCGGTATTATTCCATCCTCAGCCGCTGAGCTGCCTTTGCTCTTCTACTGCGTCTGCTTTTTAGTCACCGTTATTCCGGCACTCTCATACAGACGGTAACAGACATCCAGCTTGTTGACTCCTGGGCTGATATTGATAATCGCTGCACTGCGGCCTTGCAGCGTGTAATGTGTCGAAGGTCTCTGGGGAGTGGCATGGCAGGTGTGTTTTCTGGGGTTGGTGTGAGCACCCCCGTCACCATCGAGTTCAATGGTAGCCTCGCATTTGTAGTTGATTCTTGTTGCCGGTTCTTCGGTCACATAATAGGTCAGATCGATATCAGTCCATTCGCCAAAAAATAAAAATCTCGAATCTGTTTTGGTCACCTCGCACGAGATCGATGGTGTCCCGCTTGACTTCCAGTTCAGTTCCGCCTGTGCCGTTGACGTCAGCAGCAATGCGGTAATCGCGAATCCGGTGATGATCTGTATCTTTTTCACTGGTAACCTCCTTTAAATTTTTTCGTTCGTGATGCTTTGTTTAAAGCAGGTTCAGTGCCAGATACAAAAAACAGGTATATCAGTCTGTTGTACAAGTAACCGCTGCCAACTCACGTCTGATGCCGCCAACAATGTTGCCGGCTTAACGGCTCACCCGTAATCCCTCCATGGCCGTCTCCGTACTCTGGTCGATTGCGGCGCTCTGCTGCTAATAACCGCCAGCTGAGCCGGTATAGCTTATTCCCAGTGCGTTGAACATTATCTCACATGCTTGAGCCTTGGTTGAGCCGGGTGGTATCTCGAAGCTACCGTTATTATATGTCATGCGCGCCCTTATCCATCCTTGCAGGCTGCTTTTTTATGCTATTCGCCATAGAGTAGTCCGTCCCCGCCACATTTACATTCGTTCATACCGGCGGGCAGCCTCTTTGACCGTCTGTAGGGCCTGCTCTTTGGCGACCACCAGTTCGCCGACTTCGGGCTGGTGGCTGGAGCCCCATTGGGTCAGCACAACATAGCTGAGGGCGTTACCGGGTAAGGCCACCGCCATACCGAAAAAACCGTCAGGGGTACGATATTCCACCAAGCGCTCCTGATATCCGGCCACCATGGCGCGAATCTGTTCCTCCAGGACGCCCGGCAGGTCCGTATCCGGCGGCAGGGAGGGCAGACCGGTAACCGTTGCCAGATCCTGCCGTGTGCCCATCAGTATCTGCGGCTGTTGTGCGGGATCAAGCCGGGCCAGGAGTTTGATCAGCTCGGTTTCATCAAGCGCCACGCAACCGCTGGTGGTGTAGCCGGCCTCCAGCCAGGCATGGACAAAGATTCCACTGCCGTATCCTTTGATAACCGGCTTACGGTTGTAGCCGGTTATCAGGCCGTGGCGGTAGCGGTTGTCTGCCAGCTTCATCACCTCAAAAGAGGTGGCACTGGTCTGGCCGCGTTTTACCCAGGTGTTGTAGTCGGGGGAAAGGACATCATCCACCCACAGGTCATTCTCGGTTGCCTGCTGGTACGGCATGCTGCTGTTGATGGAAGCGGCATAACCAAAGGCCGATTCCAGTGCAAACAGGCCGGTTGGTGCCCGGCCGTCTCCTTCGCGTTTTTCGCCCGGCGCTGCAAAGCCGTTGCGTCCGGCGATCCCGGGCAACGGTCCGGTACGCAGTTCCCAGCCAAGTGCCGTGCGTTCAAGGAAATAGATGTTTACCAGTGAACTCTCGCGCGACTCTGCCAGTGCAACCAGCAACTGATTGCCGGTGATAACCGTGCCGTTCAGTGACGACTGGCTGTCAGACGGTTGTCCGGCGCAGCCGGAGATCATCAGGAGGCCGATCAAAAAAAAGTGGGTGATGATACCTTTCATCTGTCTGACTTTCTCTGCGTAATCAGGATCACAACCGATAATGACCGTGGAGCCGGACAGGATCAGCCCCGGTGTCAAACGCTGCTGTATGAACTGTCGTATTCCTGAGATCATGGCTCTTTCTCTCGATAAAACTCCCGGTCACTTCCATTCCTGTTATTCATTTCATTGTTTAGCCGCTTTGAATATTATTTCACACGCAGCACTCTTGCTCGTTCCAGGCTTTATAGTCGGAAGAGGCAACATGTCCAGCTTTAGAAAGAGGGCTGTATTTATTTGATTATCGGGGATTGTGCAGCCGAATTCGGTGTTGTCTGGTGATATAGCAGAACAGGTATACGTAAGAGCCTTCTCCGGCGACTGGTTTTTATAAAGCTTGGCAGTGAAGCTTTGCCATTTGCCCCAGTTCCAAAAATGACGCCAAGAACTAAGCTCTGTAACGTTAAGATCACAGGATATTTCTCCGTTAGACCAGTCGGCAGCCTGCGTGGCAGGGGCTGCTGCAAAGAGCGACACTATCAAAAGTGCGGTAATAGACAGTTTTTTCATGGCAGCCCCCTTTTTTGAAACTGACAAGCTACTTTTGATTCAGCAGATTGCATGCCAAAATATAATGTTGTTATTTTAGTATGTTAGGTAATGAGTGTTTGCCAATACGACAACTGTTGCCGCCAACTCTGGTGGCGCTACTCCATGCCCAGCCGCTTCAGCTTCTTGCGCAGCCCCTCGCGGCTCATTCCCAGCCGTTCTGCTGCCTGGGTCTTGTTGCCTTTGGCCTCTTTCAGCGCCTGCTCAATCAGCTGTTTTTCAGAATCCTTCAATAGTGATCTTCCCCCGGATGTTGGTAGAGCCGTCTGTTGCTGCAGCGGATCAGAGAGGTCGGTCATGGTAATGATATCGCCATAGGCCAGCGCCACGGCCCGCTCGATCTCGTTATCCAGTTCACGCACGTTACCGGGCCAGGCATAGCCGCGCAGCCGTTCCAGCGCCTCTTTGGCAATCCGCATCGGCGGCCTGCCGCAACTGCGGCCCCACTTCTCCAGAAATTGGCGTGCAATCAGGTCAATGTCGCCTTTACGTTCCCGCAGGGGCGGAATCCGCAGGGTAACGCCGTTCAGGCGGTAGTAGAGATCCTCCCGGAAGCTGCCTTTGGCAATCTCTTTGGTCAAATCGCGGTTGGTAGCGGCAATGATCCTCAGATCAACCGGGATGGCGGTCCGGCTGCCGACCCGTTCCAGGGTCCGCTCTTCCAGCACCCGCAAAAGTTTGGCCTGCAGTTGCAACGGCATCTCCCCCACCTCGTCCAGAAACAGGGTGCCGCCTTGCGCCTGCTGGATCTTGCCGATGCGGGCCTCGACCCCGGTGGCCACCCCCTTTTCAATGCCGAACATTTCGCTTTCAAAGATGGTCTCCGGGATGGCGGAACAGTTGACTGCCACAAACGGCTTGGCGCTGCGGGGGCTGTTGAAGTGGATCGCCTTGGCGAACAGTTCCTTGCCGGTGCCGGTCTCGCCGGTGATGATCACCGACAGGCGGGAATCGGCTATCCGTTCTGCCTTGCCGATCAGCTCCCTGATCTGGGGGCTGGTGCCGAGGATGGAGGAAAAGGGAAAGGAACGGCGCAGGTTCTTTTTGAGGCTGCTGTTCTCGCGGGCCAGCTGTTCCCGGGCTGTGCGCAGTTGGAGTTCGGTTGCCCGAAGCTCTTCGATGATCTGCTCCAGCCGGTATTCCCGTGCCTCGACCTTGACCGCCATCATCCCGAACGACTCGGCAAAGCGGGCGATCAGGGGGGGGTACTGGCCGCTTTTGGTCAGTTCGAAAATGTCGTCGTATTTACCGTAACGCCCCATGGAGAGGTCTTCGGCCACGGCGATCAGGCGATCAAGCAGCTGGTTGAGTGGAGTGTTGTGCATGGTGGCTCCTTGTGTTGTGGCTTACTTTAAGGTGCCGTTCCAGCAAAACCAGCCCGATTTGCCATCATAGGCCTTACCGGCACTGGCAAGCTCGCTTCGCAAGGCAATGGTCAGCAGGTAATAGTTAAGGTGGTTTTGAGAAACAGTATCAACCTTGAGGAAAGAGCCGCCTATTGCCCCGTTTCCACAGTTTTTGGAGCTTCCGTAGCCGACGCACAGGCAGGTTGTGGCAGCGGCAGGCAGAACTGCAGATACGGCAATCAGTGCGGCTACAAAGATGATGCATGCTGTCATTTTCATGGTTTTACCCCTTTCTTGTTACACTGGTCGTCATATGCTGAATCGTAAGCGTTGCTTACCTGCCAGCCTTTCTCTTTTTGTATTTGGGATCAGTGATCCGTTCCAGGTACTCAAGGGATTGCATCAGTGTCCATGAGATCAGGAAGTAGAGGATGGCCACCATGACCAGGGGAAAGAAGGCGTCAAAGGTGCGGCTGCGGATGATGTCGCTGGCCTTGGTCAGATCCTGTACGG